>Ga0136643_10005674_pt1 | contig 17681 bp, 12 predicted proteins | sample TergutLab28metaG_FD_96883 | JGI IMG/M metagenome (GOLD analysis project Ga0136643, IMG submission 96883) | Labiotermes labralis P1 segment gut microbial communities from Petit-Saut dam, French Guiana - Lab288 P1 (version 3) (version 3) | ecosystem: Host-associated > Arthropoda: Insects >... | reverse complement strand
TTGAAAATAAATAGTACATGAATCAGTCTGAGGGTGTTTTTTATATACGGATTATTTTTTTTGAAGTACAAAAAGAGATGCACACGAAAGCAAAGAAGATGGGAGGAGGAGGGAGGGAGGGGAGGGGGGGGGGGGGGGGGGGGGGGGGGGGTGGTACAACCGGGTAGCTCCACTCATTTTTCACCTCGGCACTAGATGGAGATGCGTGGTGGACAAAGTGGAATTGGGGCAGCCTTTTCTCCGAGCACCTCGTTTGTCCCCTGTAGAAACATTACACCACACTACTCGAACCATCACCGGTGCTATATAGTCCCCATAAATGACATGGTCCTTAACACTATTTTATAACCTAAATGAATGGTTAGCATAACATCCCGACCATTTTACCCACCGAGGAAAGAACCTCGTTATCCATTGCACGTGCAGCTCAGTGGGCTTCGAAGCCAGCCTCGACATTTCGATGAAAGGGATATATCTTGCGCCGCTGGGACTCTAACCAGCCTGCAGTCTAGTCACTACACTGACTGAGCTATGCATTTCCATGTTGGCATTAGTCACAACAGACCACATAAACAGCTCGTACGTGACCCAGTCACTACACTGGCTGAGCTATGCATTTCCATGTTGGCATTAGTCACAACTGTCCACATAAACAGCTCGTACGTGACCCAGTCACTACACTGACTGAGCTATGGAACTTCGTAGTGACTTAATCACAACAGACAACATTAACCGCCTTCACTGCAAGGCCGCGCCCAACAGAACTGCACACTCTCACGTGAATCATTGTTCCTAGTGCTGATTAAGCAATATCGCTTTTCACACCATCAAGCATGTTTGTTTAAGCCTCTCGCATTTCTATCACAGCTTCCCAAATGCTGCCTTCCCAGGAGGGTGCGCTGCGGTGAGTCCAAACACTGTTCACACCGGAACGGCCACACCTCCCCTTGAGCCTCCCCGTTTTGAGGGGACTAAGACACCATCCGCGTTCTTTACACAAGCCTGCTGTTGTTCTGCGTCGGATTAAACACTGTATAAAACATCTGCGCGAAAAATCTCTCGCTTAAGCCCCTCAATTAAATATGCATTTAACCCTTATCCTGCTAGCGTGGAGAATATGGTGAGCTCTTAATAATGCCAGCAAATGGCAGATGGGATTTAATTCGGCATTTAATGGGTTAACCAACTACGGAGCTTAGAACCCGATATCTAGCTACTCACTGGTTCAGGGCATCTTCCTGTTAAAGAATATAGGAAACTGCGTCTTTGTGTCGCTAAGTCAAATTTATTGATATTTGCAAACTGTCTGTTATATGAAATAGAGGTTATGTTAATAATCTGTTTAAATTTTGGTTCGAGCGTTTGTATTTATTTCTTTAACAATTTCACCAGCAAGAAATGTAATGTTGAATGGTAACTTATTTAACGACAATAAATAAGCACCTCTTTCTTCCTTATCGTAACCTCTTCAACATTTTAATCTCAGTGGAAATCCGCCATTGCTTATTGCATGTTTCACTTTTCATCCGATTTGACATGGCGGCTATTTTCAAATAAATGAGCTTTTAAGTTAAATTATTCCTTGAAGGCATATGTACAGGTACTATTGTATAAAATGATGAATGAAATATATTTGTGTTCTAATAAGTGCCGTTTATGTTTATGCAATGAGAAATTTCAAATACCAATATTTGGAGAAGCTGCACAAGAAATGCAAATTTACTTAAAAATCAGGACATGTCTTCCAGTACAGGTTAGTCGGTAACTATAATGGAATTTAACAAAAGGTTTGTCTGTCAGTTGCTATTTATGCATTATTAATTAATTATGCACTTTAAGGTATCGCAAGATGACGAATTACCAAAAACCATATGCTACAAGTGTGTATCAGCACTGGAACAAAGTTATAACCTATGGAAAATATCATCAGAATCAGAAGCAGTATTAAGAAATTTACCTTTCAAAGCAAAGCAAGATCTTCCACAGGACAATATGCAGTACAAGGTTTGTAAATTATATTAAAAGGAAGCAAGGTTTAAAAAATAGAGAATTATAAATATTCAATTGGCAGTGTTTAGTACTTGCTAAGAACAGGGTACCAGTCTGTAATGTTCATTGAAGCTCTTAATGGTACAGTGAGTCAGTAGTATGGAAAAAGTGTTGTTAAAGTTTCACTGACCACATACAACAAGCAGTAATGTTAATTTGCAGAGTTTTTGCAGTAGTCCATACAGTAAATCTTCACAGACCAATAACAGGAAACTGCTGCTGCCTACAGGAGTGTCCATTATTGTGGAGAGTGATTCTGAAGAGGAAGAAATGCTTCAACTGAAAGCACCAAGAACTTTGTCAGCATTAAGAGGGACAACAAATGTAAGCTGTACCTATTGATACAGACAAGTACACAGTAGCACAGCAGTCATTTTACTGGAAAGTACATAAACTAGTATATAAACAAATCCCCTAGCACAGTTTCCAATTTGTATGGGGGATAGATGATAGTAATTGTTCGCATCTCTTGTCTCACAATATTGTACACTGATTGCCAGCTGTGACCTCTCTTCTGGATGCCTTCTGACACCTGCTTCAGCCCAATACAGAATGAAAGTGCTGATGTAACAAGGAGTGCTTCAGAATGTCACAATTCACAGCAAAAATACTCACAAATAACATGACAGCAGTTCCCACCTCATTGCACCATGAACACTTATCATCACGCAGTTCACCAAGCATGTGTGTCATCCAGTTCAGTATCATGGTGACACAACTGTGTTTCCAATCACCAGTTTCTGCAGCAAACTGCCACACGTGTTGGCCGCCACCCAACTTACAATTTAGGTGTCGTTCTTCACGACTTCCTGTTCGACCCTCCATAGCCTAGCGGTCAGTGCATGTACCACTGGTTCAACGTCATGGTCTCAGCATTGTGTGTGCCAAAATACAGCCATCATATCCTTGCACAGTTCTCACTGATTTGTCTGCGTTCTCTGTCAGGCACAGACTGACTCTTTACGTTAATGTAGATTCATTGGGCCACTTTGTGGCTGTCAATATCACTGTTCTTATCAGAGGGCCAAGTGAGCTAAGTGTGGGAACCTGCGTTCAAGGCAATGCTTTTCTGGATACCCGAAGGGCATTAGAAAAGCACTGTCACACACTCTGTAGGCTTGTGGCATATGTTGGCAGCTGCATAACCATTTGCCACGCCTCACTGTGACAATTCCAAACCATTCTTCTGCAGTTATAGTGACTTCTAGTTAATCTGTATGTTCATCAGATTGTCACCTGTTATGGATGTGACTCCAACACCTATGGTGGCATGTACAGTGTCCCTGGTCACAGTTGCTGGGGACCAGTCAACACCAGAAACTGTTTCAATGTAAAATGCCTATTTGATTACAAAAACCCTCAAAATATCAGTATTAAAAATGTAAAGTAATGTCAGATGTCACAACAAGCATGAAGGGATTCACACAGAGTCTAAGTCCATGAAGCATGAAGGCAATCAACTTCACTTAATGACAGACAGAGCCAGACTGAGCTGAGAGTGATCTGAACATTAGCAGGAGAATGGGGGTAGCCAAGTTGCCAGGCGTGAGGTCCCATACAAGTTTGTCTCAAACAGTCACGAGAGGTCAAAATGCCTTCATCAAAATGGGTGATCACTACAGGTTAAAATGCCAAGCAACTCCAGAGACATGTAGCTGTGGCAGTATAACAGCACATCTGCTCCAGTAAACAACTAAACTACTGTCCTTCCCTTGCAGGACCAGGCATGCACCAAGTGCCGCTGGGACAGTGACACTGCTGTCATGATGGATACAAGCCCAGACTTTCTGGAATCTCTGTCGGAACCATCCACAAGCATGGGGGACACAAGTCCGGACTTTTTGGAGTCTCTGTCGGAGCCATTGGCAGGCATCAGGTTGTGTTTATAACTGACTAACTGTTGCTGGCAAATTATATCTTGGCTGGATCAGTGAGATGTTTTGCCTGGGCATGCAGCTCACATGCGACATAATATACGTACAGATCTTAGATGACAAACTCCAACAACAGTGTCTCTCCTCAAAACTAGCAAAGACCCTGAAGGCTTATTTCCATGTTCGGACAGATCCATCACTGGTCTCTATCCTCAGCCAGATGAATCCAATCCACATTCTCACCCTTTACATATTTAAGATCCATTTCAATGTTATGTCTGTGTCACAGAGGGTCTTGTCTGTGCAGCTTCTGACAGATCTTCTGTATGTTCTGCTCATCATTCCTATGCATAAACATGCCCCACCCAACTTATCCTCCATGATTTCTTCTTCTTATATTTAGTACACAGTACCACTGCTGTTTCTCTTTCACAGATCAAAATAACCCCTGAAGAGTGGAAACACAGAAGTCTGAGACCATATAAGGGTAATATTAAAATGGCCCTTCAATACACAGGGTGTGCCAGTGTGGACTGAACTAAACTGGCACATGCCATGGACAGCACTATTGGAATGTGCACTGCCAGTGTTGCCAAATTCTTTATCCTGAAGCTCATTTTATAATTAACATGCCATTATCACCACTATCATCAGCCATGAAGTGAAATTATAACATGGCATGAGTGAGGATGGTGGTTTGTAAACCAAACATGATGGAACAGTAATGTAATCCTTTAGCCTGCTGCTCTGTTGGTAACTGTAAAATGTTGGAACTTGTAAGCATTCTTTATGAAGTTAGAGAAAAAGAGTGCCTTATGTGAAGAAAACTGCCATCTGTCCACCTGACTATAACCTAGTATCAATGAATAAAAAAAGCGTTAACAGATTTTCATGAAATTCTGTGTATGAATGACTTCATAGATACCTTGAGCAGTTTGGGTGCAATTCTATATATGAGATCCACACACAAAGCCCTTATTATTTTCCAGACAATCAGCACAAGGAAGGCTGCACCTTCCTGTTGCACATACTGTAACACCGCATGACACTAATTGAAGACACCATGGTCACGACTGTGCAGTGTGTACTAACACAGCTGCAGTCAGTGGCCATGCAGTGACACACATGGCTGTGAACAGTGACTTAGTGCCATTTGTCTTGCAGGTACCGGGACAGGTTTGGGCCAGACCAGATTGAGAACATGACAACAAACTCTTCATCCGACATCTGGCAGTCTGTTGCCAAGCCAGCCCGCAACATCAGGTAGCCCACATTCCTGCATCTATCCGTGGTCCTACTTTGGCTGTCCAGCAGATACCATGATCAAGTAACTTCAGCATTTTGGGTTAAGAGCTGATATTTTAGGACCACAAAAATCACAGAGTTTCAGGACACTGTTAGTGTTAGCATGAAATTAGTGCTTGAAACATTATGTGTGTGTGACTGAATGATACAATCTTCCTGCTCGAATTCTGATTACAAACATACTTGTGCACTCATAACAACATATAGGCACATACGAAGAATGTTCAAAGGGTGAAGTTTGCTATCGCACAAAAATTAAATTAGCAGTCTCTACAACATTAAATGTAGATAATTTAGTGCACTGAAGAAGCATTGTTATTCAAAATAGCCACAAAGTACAATGATGTGTTTGTTCCATCTTGTCACTTTCCACAGTAATGAGAAAGTGAAAATGGCTGTTTGTGAATGCCTGTGTACAAGAGTCCAATTTCCACCACAGTGGAATTTTTAAACTCTTGCGAAGATGTGACAAATGCATCAGTGTGCTAGGGAATTATGCTGAAAAACAGTGATACCTCAGTGGAATAAACGAGTTACATATCGTGTTGTAATAACTTCTCACTCAATTTTCTTGGCCAAGGAAATCTCACTTTTTGGTCATCATTTGTACACACCATGCAATTTATGACTTCTGTGAATTGTGTGTACAGTGACTCTGTCCAAATTCAAACTATGGCTCACGGGAAAGAGAAGAGTCCTGCACACAACCGGTGGCGCAGCATCAGTTTGTTCGGAATGTCTGCCAACACTTGGCGAGATTTCTACACATCAGGTGCAATGTTCAGAAGCTGTGAGCCAAGTGACAGGACATCACATCATATTACAGGTAACAAACAGGAGCACACTGTCCATGTAGCGGGCACTTCAAGGTGCCCACCTTCTTACTGCCAACACCTTTCCTGGCACTTTTCAGGGTCAAGGCCCTTGTGCTTTATATACACCTGACACCCAGGCTGATTACGAGTCCACATCAGTCCTCCTCAAACACATACACAATTCTAGCCCCAGCATATAACCAGGCCTTGCGAACAGCACCCCCCCCCCTCCTCCAATCAGCTCACCATCTTTTATAGTCTTCACCAACTGGACCGACAGATTTATGTATCTCCAACTGCCCCAACATTTTATGTTCTGCTTGGACCCCTCAACTCTTGAATACACTACATTCCTCTGACATATCAGCAATACAAACCTGCTGACAAGACACTACATCCCTGAACATCTGGATCCTCAAAGGAAGATAAAATGATTAATAAGAATGAAGGAAGGGGCAAATGAGTGTTGTCAGATAAAGTAATGACCCATATACTTGCACAAAGAGAGTCACAAGACCTTACTTTTAGGCTCTTTTTTCTTGTGTTTCAAAATATACTTTAGGTACCCCCTTATACAGCTTTACCAACAGCTGCTCAGATCCACCTGCTCTTCAACTGCAGAAATTAAAGTGAATTTTAAGGCATGTGTAAATGACTGTGGTCTTGCAGCAAGTCAGGACATAACTTGGTCAGTTCACAGTCCCAGGGGTACACAGCACAAGGCAGTACCCTTGACCCTTTCATAACTGCTGCCATATAGACGTGTGTTACTGGAGGTGCTGCTCACAGCTGAGTGCCATGCTCACTTTGCAACCAGCACAAGTCACAGCCACAAAGATTAAAACATTTTGTAATATTTCCATGTCATGCAACATACACATAAATATTCCCAAACGTTAACCTGCTTATGAGATACTGTGGAAAAATATGGCACAGCCAAACAGACCACAGATCACAAAATAACATGGTGCATGCACTCTCCATGCTGGATAACAAACGCTACATACACACACAATCTTACTACGTAACACCTATTGCTCCTCCAGGCCAACAGTGGTTACATGACAGTGCCTCAGTGTTACATCACGTGTACATTGCCTGTCTTGTTCAACACACAGACACATTCTGTAACTGTATGTGGTGAGTTCTAACTTACAAGCTGAGTTGGTGCCTTACAGGTACATAACTCGAGGCTGTACACCCTACACTATAGCAGCACGGTATTACATATTTCTATATACTTCGCATGTATGTCTTCACATTTTCAGTATCATAAAAAGCAATATAAATGCAAAATATGTAATAATGTTTTTTGTCAATGTACATCACTAGATATGCATCCTGTACCAGTATATTCTGCCCTCAGCTGCTGGCACCCAGCACATTCTTCTGCCCATCCCAACAGGGTCACATATATTGTATACTACAACTGGTTGCATCAGATTCATTGCTCACATTCATCTCCATCTAAATCCATAATCGCCGTGCAGCAGCATGGAGCATAACGTCTTTATCTGATCTGTTCACAGAACAGGACATACCGGTTGGGAAAGCCACAACTGCACCACCAACTGATAGCAGAAGCTGTGGGGACGTGTTGCAAGCAATGAATGAACGCAATTGTACGGCAATGAGCCAGTGCAGTGATAAACCCAGTGCCCTCCTGAACTTCCTGCACACCCAAAAACCTCATGTCTATCATGATAACGTACCTCATCAGGGACCGAAGTGAAACTGCTGCTGAAACATTTTATGATTATCCTGTGATGAACATGTGTGGCTTTCCGTGTGTCAGGTACATTTAACATAGACAGAACAAACAAATGCATACATAATTCTGAAAGGAAATGTCATGGACAGCAAATGGCTGGAAAAGAAAAAAGTTTTCAAAGTGGGCCTTAACTAATTATTTTGGGTTATGTGGATTTGAATGAACTCAGTCAAGATGTGTCTGTGGAGCAGAGCTAGCAAGAACAACAGACCACCACTTGTCCATATCCTGAGCCAGATGAATCCAGTCCACTCCCAATTATCCTTTTAACTTCAATTTTAACAATACCCTCCCATTTAGTTCCAGGTCTTTAAAGTGGTATCTTTCCTTTATGTTCCCCCACCAAAACCCTGTATGCATTTGTATTTACCCCATGCATGCTACATGTCCCACGCATCTTATCCTCCTTGATTTGATCACTCTAATATTTCGACATGGAATACAAATCACGAAGCCCTTCCCCTGCCTCATGTCACTTCCTCAGCACCATCAGCCTCTGCTTATCTTGTAACGTAGACATGTTCAGACTGATGTTACGTTGTCAGCCAGTCACAACAAGTGTCTTCCTAGTTCAGACATTCCTTCCACATGCAGTTTGCAACTCCCATCACTTTGTGCTGATACACTTCTGATGTCTCATCTTTACCTCAATGTTAGTGTCCACTCAAGGAGAAATTAAATGTAACTTCAGTGCAGCTTTCAAATTTGTGGTTAACTGCGACCAATAAAATGGCCAACAACAACATGATCTATTGTCAATGTAAAAACACCCACTTGGGTTGACAAACTTCAAACCTTGCAGCAGCAGCAGAAACATAAAAAACCTCATAAAGCATTAATGACATGGAAGTTTATTTGTATTAAAACATGCACACTCTTATTGGAAGCACAAAATACATTAAATGATGGAAGGACAGTCTCATTCCATAAGCACTAAGGCAGTCGACCTCACTCAGTGACACAGCTGGACTGATCTGAGTGTGAATTTCATAACAGGGGAACTGGGGAAAGCTGATTTTAGCCATGTGGGCTCATCCCAGATTCTGACAACCAGTCAAATGTGTTAAAACAGTGATGTTAACAATGGGTGCTCATTACAGTACGCCATGGTACAGTGAAACAGCTGTGTACCATGTCTTGTAGCATGCCACACTATAGTCACTATGTGCAACTGGTACCACCAACATGCCCCAAGATGCAGCTGGCTTTTTTTCTGGAAGCTGACACTGGCCACCTAGGTTGATGAACACACTGCCATGTTGGACAGGGTGATGCTAATAGCCACTTCTGCAGTGCTGCCAACACTCGGCTGGTCACATCCCATCTTCCAGTATATCTATTTGTCAACCTTTCCATTTTACTCTAAGTGGTAACATCAGTCTGCAATACTGCAATTTATTGAGCTCTTTTTCTGCATAATTTTCATTACTACATGTTCCGACAACATTGTGCTCCTCTTGCACAATGAAGTCAGCTACACAAAGTTTCTGTTAGTCAGGAGGAAGATGCAATGTCTTGCCACCAGATGGCATAGCAAGAAATAAGAATACAAACACACCAACTACCAGCAGCAGCTGCACTCTTGTGGCACCAACCACTGCTCAACTGAACACATCATTTAACCTTCTTTACTACATTCTTGGGCCCACCACTAAGGCCTACTTCAAGCCAATTAATTTAGTACACGTCTCCACACCACAGCTCATTAACATTCATTTTAATATTATCTCAGATCTATACACTTGGTGTTCTAGGCAAACTGTTGCTGTAAGACCTGCTGAAAATCTGCACATATTTTTTTCATCTCAAAGTGGGCAACATGCACAGTTCACTTGACACCTTACATTATCTGGTGTTAATGTTTAACCTTTAATGGATGAATGGGACATCCCAATAAACATATATCCCTTTCATCAAAGGGAAAGTACTGTCCCTCAGTAGGAATGTGACCTGAACACAGCTCTGGGCCGCAGAAAAACCTGGCATTTAAAATGCCATATGCTAAAGGTAAAGTGCATAAGGATGATGTTCAGGATGGTGTGACATGATCAGCAAGTTGTATTTGATTATGCACACTGGTTTGCACATGACATGTCGGTACACACAATGCTGCATGTTTGCACAGTGTTGGAGTATGAAACACGCTGCATTGAATGAGGGCATTATTTTACATCACCACACGGTGCAGTGTAGAGGAGTTAAATGTTCTATTGGTGGAAACACCCAAATAAGACCACCATTTGATTACCATCTGTGCTGAAAACCTGAAACCTTTGGCCACAGTGCATGTCAGCAAACATGACAGCATTAAGCATGGAGTGGCCTGTGCAGCCTTAGTAAACACAATATTGTTATACTGACCAGCTTACCCTTTAGAAGGTGGGTTTAAATGCCAATTGCATCTTTTGACAGCCTGAGTTTTTCTGGCTAAACATGGACAAACAGACTGCTACCAATAGGATAGAAAACAATACCTTACAGTGAGCAATGAATTGACCTTTCACCTCAACCATATGTGATAGTTTGCACAACCCTTTGCTTAAGCATTCAGCAACTCCACATTTTGAACAAAGCACAGTACTTTGCTGATGGAGATGTTGGCAAAGTCATCTGGTTTCATAAAATGATGACAGAGATCCCTAAACCTTAATACTGCCAGTGCCACGCCGTTACAAGAAACATGCAAGGCCATGTCACGTGCCTGCTGGCATCTATCACACTTGGACTGTTGATGGGCCCAGTTCCAATAGATGTCCTTTCACACAACAGTGTCCTGTTAACAGCCCTCTCAATGTTCTTACCTGGTTTCTGCTCAGTTTGAGCAATTCCCCAGCTTTTTAGTGCAGAGAGTTTTTAAAGAAAGCCCTTAGGTTGCCTTTGTCCACCTATGGACTTCCAATGCTCCTTGTGTTTCCTGCTCATTCAGTCCCTGATCAACCCCCTGATAACCTTTGCAGATATGCCAAGGGAAGATTCTGGCCCTGTAAGTGGAATTGCAGAGACTTGCCTGGCTAAATGATCAACTGTTTCACTTCCATCAATTCCCACGTGTCCCAGCACCCACACCAGTTCAATCCTGTTATGTTCTGCCAGTTTCACAGGCATTGATGGCTGCCTGACTGTTGGCAAGAATGCACATGTTGCTACCTGCACAGCCCTTTTCTGTGTTCTCCATTATACAAGCCTAGAATATTGTGGTGGGGAGCCCAAGAATGAAGCTGTGACGCCTTCTCGAGTCCCATCTACACACCCTAGCACCAGTGCCTTTATTGACCATGAATGGTTTGCAGTATATATATCCTGGCAGACCCCATCTCTACGATGGGTTCATGCTCCATGTCCCAAGACTTTTAGTGTGACCACAGTTAGTGGATTTAGCTCTCCACTGTTGGTAAACATCAGTCTGCAGATCCCTGCCTGGCGCTCCACTCAATCATCACAGGAAGAAGAGGAAGTCCCAGGATGACCTCCAATGCAGCTGTAGAGGCCACCAAACTGTGCAGCCACAGGTCATTACAGTAAACTGCCACCAGTTAAACACACACAGACCAGCATATGGCATGCTAGGCCATTTGCCAGTAGATTTTAAAGAGACCAGCATATGGCATGCCAGCCCATTTGCCAGTATATCTTAAGAGACCGGCATACAGCATGCTAGGAAATTTGCCAGTATATCTTAAGAAGCCAGCATATGGCACGCCAAGCCATTTGCTGGTATATCCTACGAGACCAGCATATGGCATGCTAGGCCATTTGCCAGTATATCTTAAGAGACCAGCATATGGCACGCCAAGCCATTTGCTGGTATATCCTACGAGACCAGCATATGGCATGCTTGGCCATTTGCTGGTATATCTTAACACATTGTGGACGGGTGACGCAGATTTGCGTCTATAGATTACAACTGTGCAAGACGGATGACGCACATCTGCGTTTTTTTAACGCACTTGGTTTCCACGCACTATACACTGCTTAGTGCCACTCCACAAGGGGGGATTGTTTCCAGAGGTATCACACCCTCCAGCACTACTAGGGTCTTTGGTGAGTATTTCCTGAAAATTTCAGTTCACAAAAACAGATACCGAATTTGTTATAAAATTTTAAAGAAACACAGTACAAAAGTTGATTTAAGTTGTTTAAAACCCGGGAACGGGCATTTTAACAATTTCAATGCCCTGGTCTCACAGAATGATGTGTTTTTAACAAGATATGAGACATTCATTTAATGTAACAATATGGCAGGTGTGCATAACCACCGTTACAACAGAAATGCAACAATTCATCATCAGTAGATCTAATAACACACTAGATTATTCTTCACAGTGCACTGCTATACACACATCAACAATAGTTGTTAACAGTCACCAATGAGGTATGCTTATAATACTGAGTCTACATTACATATACATTTTTTGCCTGTGGCACTGTGGCCCAACGCCGGCCATAGCCTCCTCATTCTTGAGATTTATAGATCACACACGACACATCAGAGTCGGTAGGACTTCTCTGGATGAGTGATTAGCCCATCGCACAGACCTCTACCTGACAACACACATCACTTGACACAGACAGACATCCATGCACTTGTGGTGGGATTCGAACCCACAATCCAAGCAGGTGAGCAGCTGCAGACCTACACCTTAGACCGCGCGGCCACTGTGACCGGCCTACATTATATATACTCAGTTCATACCTCACATAGAATGGAGTTTGTAGTTGTTACACAGGCAATGTTATTACAGAACATATTGTTGTAATCTTCAATCCTCTGTGGTGAACTGGGGAAACTATTCAAAGCACCAATGCAGTTACCTTTACCATGATGTACTGCTGTCAACAGAACTCTTCTTGCTATTTAACATCACTGGCAGCAATAACATGTACTCAGGTCTTCATGTAAATTACCCAATATTTTTGTTTGATTGCAACCAAATATGGATTTTCTTGACAGAATTTTATGAAACAAATATCAAATTTCACAGAAATCCAATGAGCGGGAGCTAAGATGATACATGTGGACAGACATGATGAAGCTAACAGGCACTTTCCATGAGTATGCAAACACACCTAAAAACCTCTGTGTCATGTCGCCACATCACTCTTGTCAATGGGGTTCCTGGTTAAACAAGGTCGTGCACCACGTCCCACTGCATGTTAGAAGTCGGTGTGTCAGCAGCCAAAAATGCACACAACAATACCAGCATACAATATCACATCTCAATCATTTATTAAGTGGCTGCACAAAAAGTTTTCTTTACACAAAACACTGTACTGTTAGTAAGCATATCTCCCCTATTCATCGGAATTCCCAGATAACTGGTCTTGCACGTATTCGGCCAAGTCATCTGGTAGCTCGAGATCGAGGCTGAGTTTCCTGGGGAATTTACCCAGTTTCTTCAAGGCACCCCTGCACATAAAAGAACAGTGTGTATTCACTGCAGGAAAAAAGGTCTTACACCTTTCAGATATATCATGAGAAAAAACTCCTTGGAGAACATCCAAACAGAAAATTCCAACAGTAAAACAAGTTTGGCATTTCTCATTCTCTGATAAAACAACCAAAGTAAGAATAAAGTATGTGGGCCAGGGGCTCCACCCTGACAAGTCACTCATCTAAAGTGAACACATTTTAAGATTGTGTCTATTCACAGACTTTGAGCCTACAGTTTAAAATATCTGAATCTATTCCTCTGCAAAGTGAAAGGCAACCATTAATACAGCCTGGTTATGATTTGTCCATTTTGGTACTTAAAACAGAACACGTTCTGAAGATTCAAGTATCTGAGGATGTAACACTATGTTGTTGTGCAAAATGTTGCTGACATTTCAAAGGATTTTGGTGCTTCCAACTTCAGATTCAAGCATTCTTTGATGGCCTGACCATGAAGAAGAAGTCACTATGACCCTTTGAAACAACAGGAAGTACTCACCCAATGAGACAGTATCACACCACACATGACCTCAGTCTTCGTCAACACCACTGTGAAAAATTCGGATCTTGCACAGAGTATGTTCTGGAACCTACAGGTCCCCATTTTTGGGTGGAAAATTGCAGAGGCCACTAATGATCTGGGTCTGATAAAGATATTCTCAGTCACTGGTTTGTTTACAGCCCAGCAGTCAGAACATACTCACCCCATTTTCCCTTTTCCTCTGCTGACCTCTTTTCCTCTGCTGACCTTTTTTCCTCTGCTGACCTCTTTTCCTCTGCTGACCTCATTTCCTCTGAACATAGAGAAGCCTCGCACTGCAAGCTCTTCATTGGGCTCTATTGTTGGATTATTGTATGGGTGCAGATTGCAGGGTGACTTCAGTGCCTTCTTCTTCAGCCTACAACAAACATAATTGAACATTCAAGAACAGAAGACCCGACGATGGATCCAAAGACACACAAATGCATGAGCACACATTTTATTTAAACAGTTTAGACACTTCAACTTCTACAGTTATATATGGTTTAAACTACATATTACAATATATTAAATAAATGTAGTATGTATATATATATATATATATTTCACTTCAGTACTGTTGGACTGACACAGAAAGTTCTGGAATAAATCAACCATCCAAGATGGTGGCTTATTATTTGTCTCTACCAGATTACACAATGTCATGGCCCAGCAGACCCCAGGCACAACACTCATCTCTCACAGTTTCATTTTTATTAAAGAACACTTTACAGGTTGATCAAATATTCACCCAACAGACGCATCAAAAGATGACATGTAGAAATCAGAATCAGCTCTTGTATTTAGACAATGTAGAAGGGGAACACATAATTTGCAATGTTCAGTGCACATGAAAGGAGGAGATGAGCTGCGACATGTGAATAGGAGGTAGGATAATATTAAAAGGATGCTGACCACTTGAACTGCACAGGATGTGTCAGTAAGAATAACAACACAAGTCATTACAACGTTAAAAGAGGCTCACTAATTCATTCCTATTATTAACATTCTTCGAACACCAACTGTGATCACAATGATGCATCTATTCCATCCTGGCATGAGTCTCAAATTACTGATGCCATAGAAATCAGGCATTGAGTCATTGGTGCACCATTTCACTGTTCAAACACAACAGGCTGTAAAACAGTGTGGCCTGCTGTGGGAGGTTGGCGATGTGGAAATTGCTGTTTGTGAAAGGCTGTGAATGCAAGAGGCCTGACTTCTAAAGCAACATTATTTTTAAACTCATGCCAAGGTGGGGCAAATCCAGCGATATGCCTCGGAATTGCATTGAAAACTTATAGCGCAGGACACTGAATGAGTTACTCTTAACATTCTCATTTAATTTCCATCATGTAGGCAAGGTTACTTCTCTAACATCCCTCATACATGTACCATGTTGTAACATTCACAACCTTTGTATTTTCCCACATACATATTTATATGCATTGTATGACTATCAGAACACACCACCTGTTTCCCAGAACTGCATTAACTGACTGGTCTCTCTAATGAAGATGGAATTTGTTCTGTACAAGGTAGAAATTGACTTTTATATAATTTACACAGACTGCAATCTCCAGAGGGTTCAGTAACTGGCACATCTAAGTGCAATGTGAACTCCAGACAGTTTCGATGGTGGATTCATGTGGCTCAGGAGAGTAACCACTGGAAGGCACTTATGACCAGGGAGGGTAATAAATATTTGGGTTACATAAAGGTGGGGAAATTTGTAACCAGCTGCATGACTCTCAGCTTATCAGTGACTGAGCCATGCAGCTCATTGACCATTAAAAACTGTAAATGACCGAACTGCATGAAGCAGAGCTCTTCTTGAGAAGCTGACAGTTCCTTAGCCAGTCAAGACATTCCCCATATTTTATGATAGCTGATAGCTCATTACCTTATTCCCAACAGCCCACCACTCATCCCTGTCCTCAGTCAGATCAATCCATTCCACTCCCTTTTATCCACACTCTTTTAAGTTCAATTTTACATATGCCTAGGTCTTGCAACTGCTCTCTTTAAGTTTTCCCCGCCAAAACCCTGTATGCATTTCACTTCTTCCCCACACATGCCACATGCACTGCCCATCTCTTCTTTATATGAACACCCTAACAATACTTGGCAAGCAGTACCAATCATACAGCCCCTCAGTATGTAGTTTCCTCCAGTCTCCTTCCACTTCCTCCCTCTTACCGCAAATATCGCCCTCAGCACTCTACTCTCCAACACCCTCAGCCTATGTTCTTCCCTCAATGTAAGACATCAAGTTTCTCACCCACATAAAACAGCAGGTAAAATAATGGTTCAGAAAATTACACTCTTTATGTTGTTTTGCATGAGTACAGTGCAATAAATACCACCTGTCAGCTGAACTTCTGAACATGACATGCTACCTGGTAAACATGGCTGTACTCACGTCTGAAGGCTGATGATCAGATAGGTCACTATGATGATGAGTATCAACACCATCAACAGAGAGACGCTCCCAGTAACCACTGAGAATATCTCCAAATAGTCACAATTCTGCAATACACACACAAACACTGGCAAATGATCATCAAGTCTTTGAAATGCAGTTGCAGGTAAAGGTGAACAGCAAACACTGCATGGTCACATGTGAATGTTGGAGCTTAGCAGCAATGTGCGTACAGTGTCTATGGCTGGAGGCTCCAGTTTTCTGAGACATTACACTGCATCACTTAGGGTGACAAGTCCTGACCATCTGAAGGATCATAATGCCCTCATTACCAAGGTTAGCACAGATTAAGAATTCCTTTGCAGCCCCAGGAACTGCTCACCCAACAATGCAGAATTGCATTACAGAATGCTGCAATCACCACCTGTTTAGACCTTTTGTGTCCACAGAACACCAGTTACATTACATCAAGTGTCAAGCATGCACACACTGATGCAGCTTGAAAGCCACTTTTACAACAGCTTCCTTCCAAATCCCTGACATTTCAGAACATACCCAATAAAGAGTTAATGAAACAACATGAAAATACTCACACTGAATATGAGAGTGCAATCTGCCATGTTGCAAGACTGGAAGAAATCTGTACTATGATGGATTAGTCAAAGTATCTGAACGGATTTATCAGCTGATAAGGAACAATTGTGACTGAAGATACCACCATTTCGCAGGTATTATCAGCAAGTAAATCTGCTGCTTCCTTTCCTTTATCTCCCTTAATAACACATAATCTCTCCTTGTTGAAAAACTGCATGAATTCTAGACAGGAATTGTTCATGGTCACACATTTGTAACTTATGTGTCACAAGACCCAATGTCATACAAACCTCACCTACAACTGGTTCTACCAACTGATTATTCTTAATGACATTTTCCAACTTACGTTGTCATTACATGAGAACAAGAATCTAACAGTGGTGTTGCTGATTCAGGTCTTCTGGGATGTGACACAGTGTCGCTTGGTGTGTAGTTCCCAGCATTACATGCCTATAAATGCCGGCAACCACTCAGTCAATGACACAGCTTCATATCCCAGAAGACCTGAACTCCAGTTTTCACTACACTGATTTTTTTTACCTAATAACAACTTCCACATTAAAAAATTCTTCTTAAATACTCTCAATATCTTCTTCCCTTCACAAATGCCAAAGTTTGGAACATCCAGAGTGCAATACATATGAACACAAGTTACCTAAAATTATGCAGAACCAAGCAGCAGTACCTATTCCTTGGCCAGGATATCGTACGGACAAGGAGAGTGACCACAATACACAATGGATGAAATGTTACAGAAGGAACAAGACTCAAAAATAAGAAATTAAAGACCATTCATCTAATAATAATAATAATAATAATAATAAGGGCTCAATGGGTATGGGAGAGGTAGTACCTTTGTAAGGGGTTGACCCTGCACTGGTCCTCACTAGCCCAGGTGTG
>Ga0136643_10005673_pt1 | contig 17681 bp, 8 predicted proteins | sample TergutLab28metaG_FD_96883 | JGI IMG/M metagenome (GOLD analysis project Ga0136643, IMG submission 96883) | Labiotermes labralis P1 segment gut microbial communities from Petit-Saut dam, French Guiana - Lab288 P1 (version 3) (version 3) | ecosystem: Host-associated > Arthropoda: Insects >... | reverse complement strand
TGGTTTGGGGGGCCCCCCCCCACCCCACAAAAAACACCCCGTACAAAAACCCCCCCCCCCCCCCCCCCCCCACCCAGCCACGTCTCTTGATAGTAGTAACAATCAAAACCACATATGATGAGATCTCACCATCGTTACATAACCTAGTTGTTATCATCCTCTAATAAACATCATTAGAAATATTTGTTGTGTTATTGACTAAATACCTGTACCTATTTACCCTTCTGAACAAACGGATTTTATAAAAACGCTTGACAAGTAATGGGACTGTTTATTTAAGCCGTGAAATACGTTTTTTTTAAATCTTAATGCAGGTATTCGTTTTTTTTAAAGTGCCGCTTCGAATTAAAATGCGGGTACACTATTGACACCGAAGCAGCTAGAAGCTGGTCTGTGCAGCGCGGTTTACAAAATCCTGTTTTTAAAGTATGATATCTGTGGCGAGCTTGTCAGACGACCTTCAAGTGTTGTGTAGACGTACCGTCTGTAGGCACTGAACCGCAATTCGCCGACAGTTAGTAGTGCAAAAGTCGAACAGAACTGTCGCGTCAGGTAGGCCTAAGCACGAGTAAAATACGGTACCTGTTGAAATACGAAAGCTCCTATACTAGGAATCATTATCGAACCTGTCAAACAATTCCGAAACGTACGGTGTTCGGTGTATTCTTTGTACTGCTAATATCAGGTTCGCAGTACATCCCAACAGTCATGCGTCGCGTGCGGAAACAATGACGAACGAATATTCCAGGACGCCCGAGACTGAAACAGAGATGGAAGACTGAGAGAGGGAACAGTTTGCGCGTGTCAGTGTGGCCCCTACTCCCCCCTCAACAGGTCGGGGATCATCTCCTTGTTGGAACGTGTTTGTGCTGAGGGGTCTCCCCTTTGAGTGGGGTCGCTGCCGGGTAAAGGGAACGCCAAAGCATATCGATCTCAACGTTGGCGGTGTTGAAAAGTTAAGGTTTCGTGATTGTAGAAGGTCGGCGGTAGTCTGACAGTGTTGTTTGTAAAAGTCGATATGATTGCCTTCAGAAATTGCCACTCGGAGTGCACGGTATTGTCGTTTGCCGGTGCGCTACGAAGACATATTTTGGAGGCTCCAGTATCAATTGTTAGCTGAATTACAGGGATAGGTAATATAGTTGGTGATATACTTATCAAATCTAAGAATGCGGCCTACGCTTTTAATAACACCAGGTGAAATGCGGGGATAATTGGCGGAATGCATGGCTGAAGGAAAGAAAGAATGACCCGCTCGCGCGCCCCAGGTAACTTTCTCTTGGACCACTAATTTTTTTGCCTAAGGAAAGGGGCAACATAGGACATTTCTCGGCCCAGTTCAAAAACAAAAAGCAAAAGAGGAAAAACGTATGACGGTGATGTACCCATAAATGGTATGTTATTTATATGACGATGTTACTTATAAAACTTTTCATGAAAATCCATCAGTTGATTTAAGAAAGTATTGGAGGGACAGCGACAGGACCTGGTGAAATTATAGTTTTATATTAAAATAAGATAACTATGCTAAAAGTTTTTTAATATGGCATTAATGCTGGCGGTAAGCGACGAATTTATGTTGTTATCACAAAAGGTAAAGTATTCCTTGTCCACGCCTTGAAGGCATATAGGAAGAGTAGGGGTGTAGCTCCACTCATTCCTAATCTGGACACTAGATGGAGATCAGTGGTCAGTTTGATCACTAGGAGGACCTCCCGGTGCCTATTGCATAGTTGCTGGGTGAGCACCAGAGCCAGTCTGAAAACTTTGGAAAAGAATCGGGCATTGAACCCGAGATCGACCAGTCCGTGGCCTAGCCACTGTACCGACTACGCCATACCGGCTGTATTATTGGTGACCTTGCATATACCCCGGTAATGCGGCGATGTTTGCTGTGTATAACTATATTTATGTTGTTACCCCCTGCTTATCCCGATCACCGAAGTCACATTCGGTGATATATGTGTCTGACATCCGCAGGGACCAGAAACATGTGTAACATATGATGGCAGCATGGCAGCAACCTAGGTAACTAAGGGTTATCCAGACTCTTTCTGTGGGCCCAATAATGCGCCTGACAGAGCATAAACAGTCAGAATCGCAGATCTCTGGGCCGATTTGGCCAGCACGCACAACGATTGCAGTTAGTTACTAAGGTAAAGGTAAAGCAGTCCCGTTATAGGCCCGGAAGGGCCCAGAGGGTTCTAGGAAGTTAGGGTTCCCAGATTTCGTGACAACGGCACAGGATGGTAGTAGGTTGTCAGCCTTACGCGCTGGCCACCTTTACCCCCACGAAATACTTCTGGTACTCATTTCTGTTAGAGGATGAGTCGACCCCAGGGCCATAGTGCGATCGGAAGGATTTTATGTCAATGAAAAATCCACGGACACCAGCTGGGATCGAACCAACGACCATCCGATTTGTAGCACAGTACCTTAACCACTGTGCTACCGCGGTCCCCCGCAAATAGTTACTGCAGGGAATAATCCTTATTCATGGACATTATTTTATCTGACATCTCGCATCACTCGTCATTCAGAGCGTTTCGAGTGACGGCTGACAGCGTTGTGTTAACCACTATTGCAGTTTGCCGTGAGCCGGGGTCCACGCGTTTCAGTTTAATGTAAGGTAGTTAATATTAGCGATTTACTCGAGGTATCCAATGAAGATGCAGGAAATGTGTTCGTTCGGCTCCTATGCCCGCTTCACCTGCAACAAACACGTCGTATGTTGCTCTTCGAAGTTTTGTAACAGCCTGACCGTGGTTAATGACAAGCGGCAGTTGTTAGATAAAATTATGCCGCTCATTGAAAACGTTGTAACCTGATTTGTTCCCACGAATAATTTAGTTGGTTTTTAAGCGCGCCTTTTGCATTATCCATGGAGTAAAACTGCCAGGTGATTATGTGTTAATGATCACAGAATGCTATGATTTGCATGATTATACGAGTTAGAATATCGTGGGATGTGAGTGGAAATGAAATAAGCTGTATGGCAAAACACTTCACTGCTGTAATGTCAACCGCTTCCGAGCAAACGAATGTTGTGAAGGTCGATGTTAATCGTATTAAAACAAGCTACTTTTCTCCTTTGTAACGGGCCGCTTTTCGTGCAGGCCGAGCTGCTAGTAGTACAACAGAAACGTGAAAAGAAACCGGCAGCAGTGAGCTTGAATGGCCAGTTCTGTGATGTGTAATACATTGATCCAGCTTACCTAAAAGCTGTTTTTGCATATGAACTTGACCCAGAGAACCCAGTACAGTAACGATGTGCCTTGTGGCACGAAAAAGTGGAGATGCTGTGCTGTATGCTCACGACAGAATGTATTCAGCGAGCGCTGATGCTATTTTGGACAAAGCAGTATTGGTCGTAAACCAGTTCCCTCCACTCTTGTTTTTTAGCCGTTTTTTCAGTTGATTTGACGGCGTTTTGTCACAGGTTGCCCGTTGTTACACAGTGTCGAATGGTGGGAATGTTCGAAATTCGAAAGCATGTAGAGAGAGTAGGCTGTAACCGACTCGATGGAACAGAGTTCCTCGGCTCGTCAAGGAACTGGCCACAATTTATGTATTCTGAAGGTTCATCACCGTGTTCACAACATTCCATCATTTGTCCTTAGCAGAATTAATCCAGTCTATATTGTACTTTTTTTTTTCTAAGCGTCCAGACCGGCTCTGAGGCCTGTCCGATGGGTACCGTAGGTAACTTCATCGGCGGTGAAGTGGCTGGAGTGCGAAGCTGACCACTCACCCCATCTGTTTCCGAGGTTAAGAATGAGTGGGTTGTACGTCTGCCCCCATCCCCACCCCCGTATGCCAACCATCATGATTTGCACAGGGACGACTTTATCTTCACCTTCGACTGTTAGCCTGGACTTCATAGCTTTTACCTGAGCAGACAAATGGCAAACTGTAGACTTTTGGAAGTAGGAGAATGGTAGCGATGCGTGAGCAGATTTTAAAAGACCACATTTCGCGGCATTTCATTCCACAGCCATTCCACGTGAGATGACATAAACCGTGGTTAAACGGCCGTGTCCTCTCTTGTCTTCTCAGAATCACAGTGCCCAGCTAAGTTCGTGCGGCATTCAGATTGCTGTTTTTGCCGCCCTCCACAGATGACTTACCTAACGGACTGGTAACACGTGTTCTGCAAGAGGGGTTGGTAGCCTCCCTCTTCCGTTTCTTGTTGTGGAGGTCTGTTGTCCCACGAGTGTTGCGACCTCATCATGTAACATGCAACTGGCTGGGTCAAATAAACTTGAGTTTAGATGAACGATAGAGTGTTCACTAGGGAATCATTCCGAGACGGGGAGCAGATCCATAAGCAATTCAGTGGAGCAACAGATTGTCTCATCTTCATTTGAAAGCTGTAAGCAATGTACGTTAGAACTGTACCCTACACCGACATTTGAAGATTAAAAAAATCGAACAAGTTTTAATACGTAAAATTTATTTATAAAAATACGACATTTACACACATTCACGAAAATTATGTTATTGGTGATGTACACGGAAAATAAACCCAGCACCAGTCGTGGACGAAGATGGGGAATACAGTGAAAAATTCAATATAAAGGTTATCAGAATTATACTTGCCGGTTTCACTTACTTACGGAAACCCGAGTCCCCAAATACATTTCATCAGTACCCTGTTCTCAACCGGGCTATCAGAGTCGGTATACTGGCTAGGCTGCAGGCTAGACAGTTTTCACTTCGCGGCTTTACTTTCATATAGAAACAAAACTGATAAAAGACTTTTTCTTTTTAGACGTTCCATAGGCACAACGGGATGTCCTCTATTAAATTAGTTACTTTTATACGCCCGAGTTCGGTGTGTTTCTGCTTTCTGTTGCCGCGCGTCGGCTGTACCGAGGCTTCGGGCTGTGAAATACCGCTGGAATATTCATGCAGTGAAGTGTCAATCAAGTAGTGCAAGTTAGATCAGACCTTCCCTGTTTATGAGGCCAAAGAGGAATTCCCTGTACTTGCAACGTGTGGTTCAGGACAGCCGTCATAATCACGAACTCGTCCATAAGCCACTAAAGGTGCTCCTCCGAAATTCTTGTACGTTGTATTTACTCCGTGGTGGAAAATTTTCTGTCATAAAATATATTTCTTTTGTTTACAATTTATAAAGGGAAACCGGGGTATAGTACTTGGTATAGTAACTAGGCTACGGGTGGCGCAGCCGGCGAGTCTTGGTTCGAGGCCGGGAAAAAGAAACGTCTAGACCGGCTCTGGGGCCCAAGCTACCTCCTATTGAATAGATGCCTGGGGTTCTGTTCGCGGGTGTAAAGCTTTTGGAACCCGAAAACTGACCACTGACCCCCTCATTTTACACGAGGTTAAGAACTATTGGAGCAATTACCTCCACTGAACAACATGCCTTCATGGTGTACACAGGGCAAAATTGATGTTTACCCTGAGGTTTATAAATCCAGTGAAAACAAACTTGCACTCCTCATCCTCATCGACGAACATCCGACCGGTAAATATTATATACTAGGTGAAACATATCATCCCCCCCCCACCCACACCCCCTTCACTTTACTAGCCATATTATATCATTTACAACCGAACTTCGCATGTAGAAATGTAACCCAGCTTATGATCCTCAGCAGCTTTAAGAATGTAAGAGGCATGTCGGATCTGTCGTATCGTTCCTTAATGTCGTCCTACCGTACCTGTGTTGGTCCCAGCCTTCTACAGATGAGGTTCAAATGACATACTTCTCGCAGTAGATTCACTTCAGCTATGTGCAGAATGTGCTGCTGTAACCATTCTGGCGTTGGTCCAGTGTCGTTACCAATAATTTGTGTTCATTAACAAACTAAAGCTGATTGCAGAACCCTAAAGTCCAGCACCGTTAATTGACTTATTAGACACGCTCCTCAGCCAGTTCCATCCACTTCCTATGGCGTAATATCAGGCGCAGTACTGCCCTTCTAGCTGTTCCTGCGCCTTCAACTGAACTTTTTTCAGTAAGTTTTCTCAGTAAAATTCTATATGTATCCCTTCTGTCCCTCATTCTTGCCTCGTGTCCAGCCCATTATATTTGCGTATGCTGTACGTGACTGCTTGTCTTAACAGCAGTAGATCAAAGAAGTTCGAGGTTAGGTAACACCCAGCAGTCCTCCTGAATTTCAACCACTGTTCTTTGACATGCTTGTATGTCTTCTAGTACATTCTTACCACCATACAAGAACTGCCTTTACCTTGTAGTTCCTTCACATTATGCGTGTCTAGTTCGTTATGTGAGATCTGTGCCCCCTGTGTGATGTGAGCGGATCCTCTAAACACCCGATTTAGAGCACGTTAAATCTGGTGGCCTTTTTATGGGCCACATATTAAATTTGTTCGGGAGTTATGTGTCTGTTTCCTATGTCAATTTTTTCACTCGGTGTTATGAGTATTATCTAATGTGAGGGGAGAAATAGGATGAATGAGGGTGGATAAAGATGACGTCATTACTTGACCATCTGTCCCGAGCAACAGAGAATTGACTCATCGAGGGTGGTGATGAGGAAACAGGGGAGGATGTCTTTGTGTCGCTGCTGGTGATGTCGATGATGATCATGATCACAATGATGAATAGAGTCGTTTGGGTGTTTGATGGTAGGATCCAGTTTGGAGCGTAGAAGAATATTGTATTCACTTTGGTTACTCCTAATTCTGCTGCGGCTTAATTACAGGTGTATATACATATAACATGCTTATAGATGTATCCCATGGTGTGTGTGAGGTCACAGGCCGTAGGTGCTATAGGTATGGCATGGAGCTTTGCACAATACACTTCCAGCACCCAGAGAGGTCCATTTACTGCCTGAGCGTGCCGCCAGGGTAGAGGCATTCGGGAGGAATGTGTACCGTCCCCGTCATCCTGTGTAGAATGCTCATGACAATAGCAGGGTTTATCCATTGATATTCACTATGAGCTACCATACAAACATCCTGTAATAAACATTAGCTACAATTCAATATCCAACCAGCAGTTACGAATGTATAAACAGGCCCAACCAGTAAGTTAAACCATTTTTAAACAATCCATGACCATGCATTAGGCTGATTCGATATGGTGATGAAACCAACAAATGCATATAAACATTTAAGAGTATATTATATTATATTATATTATATTATATTATATTATATTTCGGCCACAGTTATGGCCTTCCTCAGGGGGTTGCATTACAAAGGATATATTATAACACTTTTTCAACCAATGCACAAATGAAAGATACTAAGTTTTAAAATATAAAACTATGTGTATAATGTAATATAATTTACTCTGAAACGTTTACATGCATTTGTTCGTTTCATAACCACAACGAATGTTAAACAATATTTGTTTGAGTGAAAGTAATTCAGTTTTATGTGGTTTATGCTACTCTTGTTTCGTCGTGGGTTGAGGGATGTGTGACGGCGCAAGATGTAGAAGCATGCTGTGATTGTTTGAAGTGTGTGTTGGATTTTTTATTGAAACCTTTTGCTAGTAGTATTCAAATTAGCACCCGTATATGTGTATATTAAACTGCAGTGGGAGTGTTTAAGGTCTCATGACCGCATGGGAAGATAATATTAAAACTGCCCTTACTTGAATCGTTTGGGAGGGCGTGAACTGGATTGAGCTGGGTCAGGATGGGGACAAGACAGGCTCTTTTGTACGCGGCAGTTAACCTTTTAAGTTCCATAAAACTGGGGGAATTTCTTCACTAGCTGACGAACTGTTAGCTTTTTAAGAAGGAATCTGCTCCATTGAGTTATTTCGTTAGATGTCGTGTGAATGTCAGATCGTGTTAAATGGGAAATGAGGTGGCCACAGTCCGTTGATTGCGTGCAGTGTCACCATGAAGACCTTTTAGACTGATTGATTATTTCAGTCCAAGTCAAATCTACCTGCCGCGTACGAAACAGACGTGACAGTTTCTGGTTCTTCCTATATTGATTTCCGAAAACAGTCTTCCAGAGTCTTCCTTCTACCACTTCCTCCTCCTCCTACCGTGTTTTAGAAGTTCGTAGTCCATAATTTACGAAATTTATTTTGGTGTTTGATGAAAACTTAAATCAACGTCTCTAAAACTGTATTAAACATGTAGATGTTTCATTATTCCTTGGGCTTTACATTAGAAAATCTTATTAAATTTGTCCCTTCTTTTATCCTTCGGGGGTTTGTGTCTAACATTGAATGATTTTGTAGCTGTAATTATGTCGCAAGTGCCTTGGCGAACCACGATCGTGAATGTCGCATTTCCCCTTCGTATGCTTCAATTAAACAGTTGTAATTATGGTTTGATCTATTATCTTAAATTGTTTGATTTTCGGTAACACGTTACTAGGTAAGTTACCTTAATCCGTAAGTATCGAATAAGAAGGTATCGGTAAGAACCGTGATTGTTGACCGTGAGTTGTGTCGACAGATCAAGAACTTCAGCACAAAAGTCACGGTTCCGCGTGTGACGGCAGATACACTTCCAACCTCCTCCTCCCTCCCCCCCCCCCCTTCATAACAAGTGGGCGTGGGTTAGCCTTATCGATCTGTGTGCGATGTAGTGTATAAAGCAGGTCTAGGACAGATTTTGTCTCCGTTCTCCTGAGATGTTAGAAATGGCTATGAGGAAGGTGATTTGTTCCCTGATATTCTGCGAAATTATACACAACGAGTTGCGTCGAATTTCGCCTCATATTTGAAGCAAATCTAAAATCATTTGCGGCCTTCTAAATACCCATTGACATATTTGTCACTGTTTGTTTATATTCAATATCGTATTGGCTAATTAACTTCTTTTTCTGGTACACCTGCATTAAATAACGCACATAACGATCGGTTATCATTCTGATGTATTGAAATTCTGATTGTCGGATTACCAAGCGTATTATATGCAGTTACCAGTGTTTATGTGAAAGACTGGAAGAAAGTAGGCTGGCTTTGTACAAAGTTTTTAGAAATGCGAAAACCCCTTTCTTTAACTTAAGGAACGCAGACGGTCGCTATAATTTTCTACTTATGCTTTTCCTATTCAGTGGTTTTTATACATGTTATTTTTTAAGTGTATTGTTACAGGATGATATCAGTTGCCATTTATATTGTGTCGGTGTCCTGTGTGTGTGTGTGTGTGCGTGCGTGCGCGCGCGCGTATATTTGGATTTTCTTAAACTTTTGCATCTCAATTACATTGCACCTATGTTTAAATAATTGATCTAGTAATTCCCAAACTCCGGTCACGTTCCTTATATGTTAATTCATTTTCCTGGGTGACTTAAAGCAGAAGAGTGCGAATTGTAATCCGGCAAATGAATACATTAATAATTTATAATTGTACGTCACGTGTGCCATGAAATTGGTTCGGACTGCCTGCTGACATGTTAATTTCGTCGTTTATTACTTTGAATTGATATTAGCAGGAAAAGGAGATACGTGCTATCTTATCGGCATCTTCACAAGTGCTGGAAGATGAAACAGACATGACAGTGACAAATTCAGATGTCGGATTTGTGACTGTTTAACGTCTGCAGGCCAATGTGTTTAAAGACAAATTCTGTCTGTCCTAGCTCTATGTAGGCCTGTACCAATTAAGCGGTTTATCTTATGTTTATTGGACCGTGCATCATCTTGATAGTTGAATAAAGAGAGAGACCAACTAGATGACACTTGCTTTTTTATTTCATTATTTAATGCTCAACATGTTTCGGATGTTAATACATCCATCTTCAGGAGCTTGCGACTTATTTGTTGAGTTATTTCATGGGTTGTATTGCTCTGGTTCGATGCGTGTTGGTGTTACGTTACCAACACGCATTGAACCAGAGCAATACAACCCATGAAATACGAGTAACTCAACAAATAAGTCGCAAGCTCCTGAGGATGGATGTATTAATATCCGAAACATGTTGAGCATTAAACAATGAAATAAAAAAGCAAGTGACATCAAGTTGGTCTCTCTTTATTCAACTACTAAGCGGTTTATATTTTCCCGTCGACATGAATTGTGGCATAATAAGGACTGCGTTTAAATAGACAGTTATCACAGCCTATCAGACTAACCATTAATTATCATCTTACACCTCATTCGACGTTGTACAACCTCTGAAGTTTAAAAAGTCGTTAAATAACCTACGAATCGAGGATTTGAAGTTTTTACAGTGGCGTTACTGAAACCTGAAATATTGTGGTGTGTTACGCCGTGTTGACCGGTATTTGGTAAACAGTAAATCTCTTGATGGACTGCTTGACCCTGAAGATGAAGGCACTACAGTACCTCGAACCGTCGGTGACTGTGTGCCTATCGCCATAGAGTAACATCCCAGAATATTTGAATCTTCAATCTAAGAATTCTCTAGTCACAAAAGGGATTTTGCCTGATTGGGGCTTTGTCTTTGCTTAAAATAGTCTACATAAGGAAATATGCCTAATGCATGTGATTATGGGCCAACAGATCTGGACCTGAGAAGCAGAAAGGTGAAAGCCCAATTTTATATTTGAGATACTGCTTCATTTTTCCTAGACCAATATGTGATCACTGCTGTTTTATTCTTGGTTCAGCTACACCGGACAGTAATTGGACTTAAACCATCCGCATCTGGAAGAGCTTGAAATTCTTAGATAAATCATGTATTATATCAAATATGATAAAAATTGACTTACACCCTTCTTCTTCTCAGGTCCAGAAGCGCTTGCTTACTTCACCTGTCAGTGTTCTGTTTTCCGGACATTTCTCTGCAAGAGAAATCAGGCTTACCTGCGGTATTCTGATTGCTGCGTGCTAACCTACTTACCATCACATAACGTACAACACGCTTGAAATAAACCCGATATTCCTTATATTATATAAAGAGTATGCAGTTTATAAATTACTATTCAGACGTCCTGTTTACGTTTTGTGGAGATATATAGATTTGGAGTTTATATGTACGAACAAATTTAAAGGCATTGCCACTCGTCGGCCTTCATTATTTTGTTGTCGCGGAGGAGCAAACGAGTGGGTTTGTTGAGCTCTGTGTATGACGAGTTCAATTTTGAGCCGAGTGTTGAGCCGGAGGCGCGATTTGATCTGCGAGATTGACAGGACTGTGACAGGTCATTGCGTGTCTTTTTAATGTCGACTTTGTTCAACTAAGAATAACCAGTGGTGAAAGCGGAGCGCGGAACCGTCGTTGTGTAACAGGCAACAAAGTGAAATGTGAAATTTGCAAGACCTGCAAGGCACCTACGAGATAAATAAACAGCCTTAATTGAATTTTTGTGTCGTGGTCTTTATTTACATCCGATCTCAGTATCTGCCTATAATTCTTCTCACTGTTTATGAGCACGACACTTGCCCCTCCGCCCCCCCCCCCCTCACCAAAAGAAGAGCAAAGATTGAAGGTCCTCAGTTCTGGAGAGTGTATTGGGAAAGTAAGGCACTGAAGTAACAAGGAAATGTAAATTATATAACGAGAAGTTTTATCGCCTTCTGTCTCGAACTAATAACTTTACAGTATGCGATTTTAGAGAATTGGCTTAGTTTTTCGTAGTTTTCCCCATTCGCTCCAGGAAATTTCGGGTGCAGCTGAAATGATTCCTCCGCCGCTTCTTTCAGCATCCCTTCTAGTTCATTACTGGCTAACCATCCTTCCGTTCGTCACTGTGTAGTCTGAGGTACTCTTGCCGCCATTAAATAAACCATTTACCAATGACAAAATATCGGATTTGGGAATGTGAACGTCTGTTGGAAGACAGAGATTCCAGATACTCCTACAGATTATGTACTAAAACGTGTTTATAAATTAAACAGGGATCCGTACACTTTCAACAAATCTAGGAGCCACCTCAGAATTCTAATCATATAAATACAAAGCAAGTTTCATACTGAGATCCCAAAAATATTAGGTGACCAGGCGCCCGGGATTTGTGCACCCCTGAATTAACAGAATTTAAGCGTGGTGGAATTGTATAGTTAAGTAATAAGTTCTTCCCCGTAATAATAATGACGATAATAATAATAATAAAGGTAAAAGTAAAGCAGTCCCATTACAGGCCTGGACAGGCCCAGAGGGTTCCAGGAAGTTAAGGTTCCCAGATTTCGTGACAACGGCGCAGGATGGTGCTAGGTTGTCAGCCTTACGCACCGACCGCCTTTACCCCCAGGGAATACTCCTGGTACTCATTTCTATTAGAGGCTGAATCGACTTCAGGGCCATAGTGCGATCGGAAGGATTTTATATCAATGACACCAACTGGGATCGAACCAGCGACCTTCCGATTTGTAGTACAGCACCTTAACCACTGTGCTACCGCGGTCCCCCAATAATAATAATAATAATAATAACATGAAATTAAGGTAGTCGTATTATGGAATCAACAAGTGAAAACTGAAACAAGCATCCCTAAAAATAAACTGGACATTATAATCCGTGATAATGAAACAGGAAAATGTCAGACAATAGACATTGCAGTTTACGTCAATAAAAATATGATCAAGAATGAAGCCGATAAGATTTTAAAACAGACACATACACCTTACGATATAAATACAGCGCATGTGGAATGTAATAACATACGTGATGCCAGTTATAACAGGAGCAACCGGAACACTCTCAGAATCATTCAGAAAATATGCGAACAACATATTTGGGAAGCACGATATCCAGGAAATACAGAAAACAGTCATACTGGTCGCTGCGCAGATGCTTCAGAAAATAGTTATGTAGACGTACAAAATGTTTATCGCGGGAAATAGCACAACATGTGCCATATATTGTAGGTCACAACATAAAGATTGATCATAGCTTCTTTGAAAGGGTTGAAGAGTTCAAATATTTAGGAACAAATTTACCAAATCGAAATTTTATTCAGGAAGAATTAAAGAGCAGATTGAATCAGGGAATGATTGCTATCATTCAGCGTAGAATCTTTTGTCTTCCAGTTTGCTGTCCAAAAATTTAAAGATTAAGATGTACAGAACTATAATTTTGCCTATGGTTTTGTATGGCTGTGAAACTAGGTCTCTCACGTTCAGGGACGAACGTAGGTTGAGCGTGTTTGAGAATAGGGTGCTGAGGAGAATATTTGGGCCTAAGAAGGACGAAGTAGCAAGGGAATGGAAAAAACTACATAATTAGGAGCTTAATGATCTGTACTCCTCGCCCGATATTGTTCGGGTGATCAAATGGAGAAGAATGATGTGGGCGGGGCATGTAGCACGTATGGGGGAGAAGAGAGGTTTTGGTGGGGAAGCATGAGGGAAAGAGTCCACTTTGAAGACCCAGGCTTAGATGGGAAGATAATATTAAGATGGATCTTCAGGAAGTGGGATGTGGGGGTATGGACTGGATTGATCTGGCTCAGGATAGGGACAGGTAGCGGGCACTTGTAAATGCGGTAATGAACCTTAGGGTTCCATAAAATGCAGGGAATTTCTTGACTTGCTGAGAACCGGTTACGTTCTCAAGAAGAACTCTGTACCATGGAGTAAGTAAGAGAAAACTCTTGTCCCTGTCAGTAAACGAACCACGACTCCTGGTTTGTTAAGCCCGTGTGCTGGACCATATACCAGCTGCTCGGTTCCCACAACGACTGTCTCTTGACTGGATCCTATGACCGTCAGCGCACGCGCGCAGGACAGCAGAGAATTTGTAGGACTGAAGGCCTGTACTGTAAGGGCTTGAGGCTTTCTGTTTTCTTCCCAGAATTCCGCGCCCTTGTTTGATTACGAGGAAACTATATATATGTCAATGCCATCCGAATGTGGCATCTGTCAGTCCCTCTAGCCTTAGAGGCGTTACGTAGAAATGCAAAATTAGTCTGCTACGTCTGCCCTTCCTGCAGATAGTGTGGGCGACTCATTGGTTCCGCTGCTCTGTGGTACCAGTCCGATATACTAATAATAGACTATGACGCAGTGTTAACGACTGAGGTTATTTAGCGTCGATGATGCGTGTGACAATTAATACACTATACAACGGTGTAATGAATAAGGGAGAAAATTCTAGAGACTGCCCCCGTGTATCAGTGCATCAGTAGGAGAAATATCCGTCCCTTATGGTACTTCAGCAGTCAGCATATTTTGTATGACCTTTCATGTCTTGAAGAAAAGCGGTAGGTTGTTGAGATCACGTTACAGTTTGTCAGTCGTCCAAAGTATGGGAAAAATTGACCTATTTTTAACGAAGTTTGGTGAGTACCTTAACCTCTTACGTAATATTCTTTACAATTGTTAACACCATGGTGGCGCTACAAAACCTCGCTCTTAATCCGATAAATATATCTTAAGACAAATTTCGTATTACTATCTATTGGCATGTGACGCCTTTCGGTTTCGTAGATAGATATCGATATTTTGAAGGAACCTGCAACCTTTATCTTCAGAGCACTTGATCAAAAAATGTCCTGCCTTTTATGGCCTTTGTTTAAAGAAGCCTGCCACAATACGCGTTCATGAGCTAGATAATACCAGCCCACATTCTCACACCTGATTGTTTAAAATGCCATTATTCACCTATCAGCATCAAACTCTCCCACGTGGTCCTTTTCCCATCACATTTGAACTTCCCATAACATTACGGTTTTGTCTGCCGGATACTTATCAATGTATTTATTCATTCAATTATACATTTATTTATATGTTTATGTACTGCAGTAAAAACACCTCTGCGTTAAGTACGATAAAGTACAGAGTTATAAAAGCACTGCGCTTTTACTGTCTTAGAAACGCCTCGGACGGGTTGTTTTACGTTTACCGCTGGCAGCATCCGGCTTGATTTCTTTACAAAAACATACTTTTCCCCTTTCCACACCGTGAAAGCGTATTGGGGAAGTAGACACATAGCTCCACTCATTTTTAACTTCGGCACTAGATTGAGGTGAGTGGTTAACTTCACGCCCTGGCCGCTTTGTCCCCATTCGGCTACGAGCCTCAGACCCGGTCTGGACGTTTTGGAGAAGATAAAAATTTCATTTCCCTACCGGGATTCGACTCCGGCTCGTCCAGCGCGTAGCCTAGTCTCCATACCGGCGGCGTTGCCCCTTGTGCTCAGTGTGGATGTAGGTGGAGAGAAACAGACCTGATATTTATCAGGCTAATCTCTGTTGACTGACAGTGGTAGTGTGCTCTCATCTTCTGCTACAGTTTTTTCCATCGCGCTGTACACAGTGCGTGAGTTGAAATCTTGACGTGAGGTTACTGTACGAGCACCGGATGGACGAGCAGCGAATGCCATTACCATGTCTTGTCCTGAAAGCACAGAAAATATGCGGTGACTCACTTGTCTGTATAGAAATTACAAGGACTTAATATTGTAACACTGCTGGGTGTGGGGTTAATGAGCAATGCTCACGTACATAGACTAGAGTCCATATTATGCTCTTCGGACTGTGACATATTGTGGCCTCATAGATAGGTGTCAACGTTTAGAATGAACATACCCACTTTAAATTATATAAAAATTGGAGGGTATATTGTGTTTTGATCACTGTCCACCCGAAAAGTCAAGTAATTAATTAATGGGTAGATTTTGTTTCATCTGAATGACACGCTTAAGTTGGTAATTGTTATCGTATACCCAACAAGACGCGACTCATCTCTGAATCATCTTCAGGTGTACGTACAAAGTGATAAGATGGGTTGTAAAATTTTCTTCGGACAAGAACTGGAAAATCCATACGTATTTGTAACTCTGAAGATGATTCAAAGATGAACTGAAACATGTTGGGTAACTCGTAAAAGTTATCAGAATAGATGTGTGCTTTATACAGATAAATTACCGAGTGACTGATGGAAAGCACTTCGGAAACATGAATGCAGTTGAAATAGGCAATAATTGGTTTACACCTCTATGTCTAGGAATATCGAAAGTATTAAATATTAATGTAATGTGCAGTTATTTTATATATGGGGCAGTGTTCCGATAACGGATGTGATAATCTACAGGACAGGTGAGACGTGTCACATCCTGTTGAGACGGTTTAACCTCAAAATTATGCTACTTTCATTTTATTTTATACGCATAATGAAGGAATGCTATTCAACTGGCGATTCGAAGATCTTGAAATTTATTCAACGCTTAAGTTGTTTACACTCTGCACATCTGATATGAATCTCCGATGTGGCAGCAAGATGAGATTCAAGTCCTCTGGGGTAGGACGACGTGTCAATTGTAAAGGATTTTTCTGCCTGAACCCTGAAGATTGAGGTAGGGAACCGTCGGAAATGTCGGAAAATCTGACGTTTGTGTGACCGTGCATCACTAGTACAATGATATCAGCAACCAACAAGATGCAGGAAAATTTGTTTTATTGATTCTTTTAAGCTTGCGCTACATGTTTCGGGCGACAGTTTCGCCCATCTTTAGGAACACTTCGACTGTATAATACAGCTTTACAATGTACCGACTCTGCTGTCTGCTGCCGACCGGTAACACACAGATTGGATGGAACTCAGTTCCAACCAATCTGTGTCACCTGTAGGCAGCAGACAGCACAGTCGGTACATTGTTCCAAAAAGCTGTATATACAATCAAAGTGCTCCTGAAGATGGGAGAAACTCTCGCCCGAAACATGTAGAGCAAGCTTAATAGAATCAATAAAACAAATTTTGCTGCATCTTGTTTGTTACTGATATCAATGTCGGAAAATGTTCACCAATGTCACGGCGTCATATCCCAGAGGACCCGAATTTTCATCAAAGCCTCTGGGATCTTACTAGGACGATTTTGTTTCGGAGATTCAGAGATCCATATTATCTTATCAGCTGTGGGCGAGTCTATTGTTTACCAGAGTTAGTGATAATGATGACGAATGCCTGTCCGGTAACAGAACGCTACTAATATGAAGCCCGCTATTGGACCCTAGTGTGAGCAAATTGAATGCAGTGTCATATCCACGAACATTCCAGACTGTAGTTGTTAACAAGAGAAGTAACATCCAACACAGACATACATGCTCCACTTAGCAACGATGTATGTGATATCATCAGCGTAATAGGAATTGCATGGACCTAGCAAATGAAGTGATAACTTGATGAAAAGAGGTCAGGGGTCATATCCCAGAAGACCCGAATCTTCATCAAGGCCTCTGGGATCTTGTTAAGGTGATACTGTTTCAGAGATTCAGAGAACCACATTATCTTATCAGCTGTGGGCAAATCGTTAATGTGTGTGTGTGTGTGTGAAATGGATTCATTTGGCGAACTCTTGCGAATAGATAGTGAACCTTCGGCTTGCATGACGTGCAGGATTCGTTAACTAGCTACTTCAGAACTCTGCTACTTACAATTAGTTTATGTGCGTGAATGGCTGAACATCGTGATCAATTACGGTATTGGGTATTATCAGTTGCTTTTGCGAGAAAGCCGGTTCGTTAAAGACCGCTATGCGAACCAGACTTAAAATATTAAACTTAAGTGCATTGTTATGCACAAAAATGTGTAACTGTCGCTACGTATCATCTGATTTACAGCCCCCTTAAACCGATACATAGTCAAGAATGTGTTCATTAGTTATACTGGAATCTTACAGCAGAATTGTGTAAGACGACGACGACAATAATAATAATAATAATAATAATAATAAACTACAAAAGGCAGCTATACTTGGAACATCACACACAATACGGAAAGTACTGCAATGTGAAGCTTGAAGCCTGAGCGGTGGGGATCACCGCTGGTTCAAGAGAAGTACCAGGAAGAAATGCCTGTGACAGGAGA
>Ga0136643_10005663_pt1 | contig 17694 bp, 11 predicted proteins | sample TergutLab28metaG_FD_96883 | JGI IMG/M metagenome (GOLD analysis project Ga0136643, IMG submission 96883) | Labiotermes labralis P1 segment gut microbial communities from Petit-Saut dam, French Guiana - Lab288 P1 (version 3) (version 3) | ecosystem: Host-associated > Arthropoda: Insects >... | reverse complement strand
GTGGTGGTGGTGGTGGTGGTGGTGGTAGTAGTAGTAGTAGTAGTAGTAGTAGTGGTGGTGGTGGTGGTGGTAGTAGTGGAGGTGGTGGTGGTGGTGGTGGTGGTGGTAGTGGTAATAGTAGTAGTAGTTGCACTAGCCATATGTTGGGAGCGAAAGAATTGCCGCACGGCGTCGGATCGATGGAATCCAGAAAACTTACACAGGAAGTGGAGACCAACTTAGACCCGCAAGGGCAGTTGGATACAGCAGCACAGAGCATGTCAAGAGGGAGACATGATGCCATAAAAAGAGACGGAATCTCATCTACGACAAAAAGGAAAAAAAGGGCAAAACTTTTATTTCAGTCGAATAACTCAGAATGTATTTGTGCGCGATAACGTAGATCAGCATCCACTGCAGCCTCTTCCAGAGTGAGCGCGATATGGCTCGGGCAGGAATATCGCGTTACGCTGAACGGAATGCGAGTGTTCGAGTACCAAACACACGCAGAGCACCTCTGCGCTAGCTCTCCAGTCACACCCCTCTGCCTTACAGAATGGAATCTACGGACTCTTGGCTCTTTTAATATTGCTACTTGCATTCTGAGCCAAATAATCAAACTTCTTTCTTACACAAACCGCCAAATGATCGTCAGATGCAACCTAGGCTACCAAAGGCGTCAAGCCAAACAACATACTTCGAGCGCAAACACTAGACAAGTAATGAGACGGACACCGTACATATGCGTCACAGCATCAACGCACACAACGGTGCAGAAGCAAAACGTTCTGTGCAAACGACAGGCCGTACCGTGCACCCCGAAGCTTGCCTGGGTATGGTAGCTACAACAAAAACTTCTGCTTCTGCTTCTGCTGCTGCTGCTGCTGCTCTGCTGCTGTTGCAAGAAATCGAAATACTGCTGTCTCCGGCAGCCAGTCGCTTTACAACACTGTAGGGCAACGCTGTTCAACATTCGTTGATTCACTGTCCGGCGACACAGCAGTGTGGCTTCTTAACATCGTCATCACAGAAGCCTGATACTGTACAGTAAAAACAGGCCTAATAATCTGCTAATATAACTATTACTAGTAAGTCTGAAACTGTTTCTATACACCACAACAAGACAGTTAACATTTCTGGGGCCATCAGTCCGTTTTACGTAATTGTCTCCAAACAGGCAAAGGTTTAAATTTTAACAAAGTATGTTCGATTACTTTGTAATTGAACTACATTTTTATGCATGCATGCCTATAATTTCAGGCAGGGAAAAAGTTTTGTTTAATTACAATAAACAAAAACAGACTTCGGTAATATTCGTGTATACTCGAAAGGCCACTGCCGGATATTAACGCTTATCCCCTTTCCGTATACCGAAAACCATAAACCTTCAGGAATATATACTGGATTTACAGAAGTGCTGGTAAGTCCTTAGCCCGACCAAGAAGGAAACAAGTTAATGTTTCTGTCAGAATGGCGTGAATTTCCTTCGGCACCTTGCCTTGCAGGAAAAACAACTTGATGACAGCTCGCGTCTCGATTTTGTTGAAATCGCGCGCGTCCCTGATATGATTCCGAGCTTGTTTCCTTCCTGGTCGGGCTAAGGACTTATCAACATCCCGGTAAAAGTGTGTGTTTTATTCTCCTCTGCAGCGTGCTTCCTGATAAATATTCAGCGAATTTCGCTCGAAATGCACACAGAACGGCAAGTAGGTCTCCATACAAAGTGGCCATTAACATTTTCCAGTGTACAAGAAAACTGATATGGCATGTACCATTACAGTAAAAGTCCCAGTAACAAATCCGTTCAGCAGTTCTCGAGTTGTTTCGTGTGTTCTGACAGCCAAACAGACGGACGAAAGATGAGGTTTTAATAGGCGCAAAGATTAGAAAACGCGCCTAAATATGAACGCCTTTATATGGAATTCAAAGGGAACGGACGCTATGACCACCACGTAGCAGCATTCGCAGTTGTTAGTATGCATGAGAGAATGAAACGGAAAGAAGATAACCTGGTTCTAAACAAGCAGTACTTCCAGTTGTTATACACACACACACAATGCTAATTGCAATTTGCGGACCAGCATAAATAAAAAATGCAGACAGCTGCCATTTTTCTACTCGTTTTGCACGGCGTAATTTGTACTTAATGGCAAAAGTAAAGGTACAGTTCACCCTAAAACAGGTCATGAAGGCCCGGAGGGGAAGTAGAGGTATTATCTTACTCTTTCTTTAAACTCGGCCAATGTCACGCCCCGGTCGCTTTACCGCCGGAAAAGACAGCCGGTGCCCGTTGAACGAGAGTCAAAGTGGGCTCCAGGGCCGCGCTGAACGGAAACGGAAAATCTCGTCCCCACCGGTATTCGGTCCCTGGACCGTCCAGCCCTAGCGAGTCGCTACACAGACTCCGCTAACCCGGTCCACTAAATTATACTTAAGTGTTTCAAAATCATGAGCTCAGAATAAAAACTGGGCGTAAGAAGGGCGAAAAATGTTAGAAATTTGGTGTATACATATACATACATAAATAACAACGGTTTTCATCAAGCTCACCTCTCATTGTCAGGGTAGTGAAACCAGTAAGTATATTGCGCTGAGATTTTAAGTATGAGAGGAATTAATTCCGAATTATGTTTGTTTAAAATCTCCGTTAAAATGACCACTTCTACAACTGAGGAGATGGGATAGTAACAAGCAGATATGGAGGCACCGGAGAGCACAGTCGGTATAGTACGTACGGGCTGGACAACCCACGAATCGCGGTTCGATTCCCGCAGTCAGCGGAAATACATTTTTCTCTCCTCCGAAGAGTTCAGACCGGCTCCGGGACCCATCTAGCCTCCTACTCCAGGAATACCGCAGTCTCCGTCCCCAGGGGTAAAGCGGCCGGGACGTGACGCTGGCCACTCACCTCCATTAGCGCCGAGCTTAATAATGCGTTTTCATTAAAATTTTCACTACATTGTGCACAATTAAGCATAGAAACTACTTTATCTTTACTATGGGGGACAGATTTGGGTCACGAAGGGTAATTAAACGGCTAGGAATCGTGTCCAACGATTTACTTGGGACTGGCGATGCTGCATCTTCTAGTTCTACTACCCCCATTTTCGTTATTACAAAAAAAGGGCTCCTTGCAGTCACTGAACCATGCGTGCTACATGAATAGCGCAACTCGCCACAGAGGTGAGAACTCAAAGGGTAATTCTTCTTTTACAAGGCACAGGGCAATTGTCAAGCCACGTAAACCAAACAAAAAGGTTTCCTCTTAAACTTCTGTGGGCGTTAGTTCACGACCTTGCACAAGCCACTTTGAATTATGCATTTCAAACATAAATATTTCTTCAATTTTTTCACACTTCATTCCGTACTTCATTACAACGGCGTCTAATATTTTGATTGCAATAGCCCAGTTTGGTAGGAATTGTTCCCAAGCTGGATGCCAGCGTTCTAAACATGGCAGAAACGCTGAATTTATTCTCACTTCCGAAACAGCCAATCGTACAAATCATAAATGAATTTCATTGTTAGTGGGAGGAATTTTACACCCCAGATAAAACAAATTCCAGCTCACAAACTTCCAAGGCACCGCAATATGTTGGCAGCACTGTTTTCATTAACTTCAATAATAATCTGACAATAAGTAAACTTGCATGCAAACTAAATCATTTCACCGCAAAATAAATTCGCAGCAGTATCAAAAATATATCGAAACTGAAGCGGAACACCAGCTATTCGTAAGTGTTCATGCAGCAACAAGCGCTACATCAATCAACTCTGCAGACCATTCGAGAACTCGGCACATCAATTATATGCGTTCCATGCACAAGCTAAATACAATCAGCGCACAACAGGGAGCCATGTACATCCACCTATTTCATCCTCAAAACTACTGACGGGATTTAGACGACACCCAGCACTCGGCGATAGCACGAAAAATTTGTTTAGCCATTGTAATTACAGTCCTTATCTGTCATACATACAGCGTACTTTGTATAAACATGGAACTGAGACTCATCAGCTTTCTCAGAATTGGTTTATCGTGTAAAAAAAATTTGTAAATGATCGCAGATGGCAGATGGGATTTAACTCGGCGTTTAAAGGGTTAAAGTTCATGTGCACAGCACATAATATTCGCGTATCAGTTACGTACTACGTAATTATATACTGACAGAATATACTGACCAAGAAGTAAATAGCATGCCTACTCCACACACACAGATTACACGCGACTGAAACATGTGACCTAACATTGTAGACGTGTAAGTAGAATACTTTAAGTGTGCCGATACCGTGCAACACCTGAATACCAACGACCCTGGAGTACGTGAAATCGCAAAAGAATCATTTCGTCGTTCATCTGAAGACGCTGAAATCAATTTTACTCTATGTGGCTACCGAATACGGACCGATCCCCTTTATCTCGTAATCCGTAGTCGGTTCGAGGCTTTAGTTTAACTTCCCAAATAACTTTATTTCAATTGCAAATTAGGACAAGCGGTTGGAACATTGGCTTGGCACACTGAAGATCCCCCCATTCATCCAATGCTTCTCATGAGTTCCGTTAACTGCGTAGACAAAACACAGGCCTACACCCAGTAGTCGTGACGTCATTAACATTCATACACCAGTAACAATGTCAGCATAAAAAAGAGCCAGTTAATTCTCGACCTCACACTTGGAACGCTTGCCAGCGGCCACTGACGTATCAGACACACCAATAACGCTCAGTCACGCGGTTTCCTAGTACAGACATTCCAGCCATAATTATGTGTCACATTCCGGAAAGTTATGCGGTTACATTCGAAGTGTAACGCAGTCACGTCGACAGCGAAAGGAATCTGTAACATGATGAGTTTAGTGTCTCCAGAAATTAAATCAGTCCGCACTGAAAAATGGCGACATGTCTGCACTAACATCAGACACCAGAGTGACCAACTCTAAAGGCTAATATTTACCTATACACGACCTTTCACACAAGGACGCTATACTGATACTACGACATTCGTGTATGTACGAATAGGCTTAATAATAACCGTCCATCTATCCAACGATTCGCCGAGCTATCATTCCATCCACACTTCAAGCCATCTACCCTTGAATAAATTAGTAACTCCAACCACCAATTCATCAATCAAACCAATAATCAAATAGTCAGTCCTTTTGGCGATGAGAATGAACTGTTCGATTGGACAGAAGTGTACATCACGAATGCAGGTCGGATTGAATTACTGGAAACCCGCGAGGATCAGACTGATTTACTGGCCAGCCTTGCAGATCGGACTACATACTGGCTACTCACGCAGGTCGGAGGGAATTACAGAAGAACCGTGACGTCGGACTGAAATACTGACCATTCTGATGGTATTACTCTGTCCACTCGATAATTGGCCTCACTACTTTACTCCAGGGCATTCGTCCCAAGACAGTGCATGTGCAAGAGGGTTTGATATAACATCAATGAACTGCCCGATTTCAATTGCTTGGAGTGTTCGTGACAGAGAAATGCGGGAGAATAAATTCTGGAGGCGAAGCATTCAAGCAATCAAAGTGGTTACAATTAATGGGTCACTGAAGCCCTTACCACTCGGCCTGGTTAAGTAATGGAAAATAAATCTGTGGTAATGGTTGAGGCACTTCGTATGAGTATTCTCTGGAAGCGAAGTGTTTTGTCCTCCGTCCTCCCAACCTGGGGTTCGAGGGTGGGCCGGAATATATTCCCCGCAGAACTTGTTGGTTTCTATTTTGAAACAGAAACGAACACAGAGGCTCAACTCCGTAAATATGAAAGCCCCGGCAGTAGAAGCTCCATGGGAGCAAAGTGCCTTCATTTTAAGAAGCATGAGAAACAACGTGAAAAGCAAGTGGCTCCAGAAAAAAAATTCAGCAAATTTCTCGGTCATGTTCACTGTTCATAACGCAGCCCTGTGTCGAGACTTTGTCTGTAAGAGCACAAAGAAAACTTCACAATCACAAAAAAAGACAAAATCAAAATAGGGAAATCTCACGTGGTCCTGCGCTCTTTTGACAATATCCAAGCCAGGCAAATATTCTGGTCCCCAGGAACAGGAATATCACTATGTTGTGGCGTCTCCCTGTGGCTCTCGCTTTCAACAAGCGCGCAAGACTCGTTTCTTTCCGTTGTAGTGATTGCCCCAGACTCAGGCAGGCCGCACATCCGGGTTGTCCTTGTGCTAAATAACCGAGTGTACGACAATCACCAAACCAAAACCACACACTTATGTTCCAAAGTGTGACAATAAAAGTTTCAACCGCAGTGTACAGTTGAACCTTGACAGTTTGTCTTACTATTGTTCTTGCATACCACAACTGGTCGGCTTCATTCTCCGAACGTTTCAGCCAGCACCCACTACTAAGAGCCGCAACGAGGCTTGCAGAGGTAAACATCGCGGACATTCTCGACGGAGGCCTAATGATGAAGGGAACACCGAAGTGTTTGCGAAGACCCGAACCCTGCCGTCCAGTCACTAGCCAACACTTTACTGATTGGTTTGTTAGGCTACTAGTCACAGCAAATCTCTTAACCCCTTACGTCCCTTTGTTTACGTTTTGTACGCTACCACAAGGTTTAACATTCCAAAATTCTGCCTATAAAGTGTATTTATGTGACGCACATGGATTTTAGAACAGCGATGTTATCCCTATACAGCAATGACTGGTTTTTATAACCGAGACGTTGTCCACTGCGAGGTAAGAAATTCATTTTTGAATATACTTACAGTCATTCCCTGTCTACAAACAGTTCAACCACGATATGCTAACCAATTACCTAACTCACTCACTCTCTAGTACATTCAAGCAAAGGCTAAATACTGTGAATATTAAAGCCCACCACTGGACACAATTCTGATCCACTATGCTCCGTCCCTAATCACCAAAAACTGTTTTATAATCCACCCATCTCCTTCCCAGTCTCCTACGCTTCCACTTTCTAAGATTCCACTAGAATATATCTGCATTTCTACTCTCCCCATCGTTCGACCCAACACATCGTCAAATCGCAATTTCCCCATTCAAGCAGCACTCGGTAAAGTGCACGAAACACCAAGTCATTCAATTAAGGAATAAGTGTGGTAACTCAAAACACAACATTAACGCCACCTAAAGACCACGTCATTCTTCACACCCCCTTCCGTAATCACCTCTAAGCTAGTAAAAGCAGTACAAATAAGATTCCAGTAATCATAGAAAAAGAATCAATAGAAATTACTATGGTACAACGCTACTAAGAACTGAAGTACAATTAGACCAACGGGAACTTCAAAAATCTCTGCAATGCCGTTTCACGCCGGTTTCTTGTCTGTCGTTCCAAACCGCGAGCCAGACTGAAGCAAATCATCTACCGCTGGATTATTCACTCGGTACAGTCCAGGAAACTTCTCGTCTACCGCAAACGTCTTGCACGATTTTCCGGAACCCCGTCCACCGACACTCGTGTACGAGTATTACATTGCTGTCATACCGCAAGAACCACCAGATACCATAATTCGCAAGGAGCATTTTCGCAAAAGACGACTAATGAGACCTCAAAGTAACAGAAGGGGGAAAGTACAGGCTGAAGCAGGAGCATATGGCGTGTCTGTCCTAAATCAACGACTACTGCTGACCCTACTCCACACTCCACCCATTCTCCTCACGAGAAAGTGTTAGTACCCAGTTTTTCAGTTAACGCCCAGCATATGTTTTAACTCTGGCCTTCATTTATCTTCCCCAAAAGCCAATATTCCTTCAGACAGTCAGTTTTTTAGGCACGTTCGCAAAATTGTGAAAAGTGACTATTCGCTTCGTTACGTTTGTCCGACCGTCTGCTCATGTCAGCTTGAAACAACTCGGCTCCCACTGCACAGATTTTCATGATATTTCTTATTTGAGGATATTTAAAAAATCCGTCAAGAAAATTCAAGTTTCAATAAAATCTGACAAGAATAACAGGTAATTTACACGAAGGCCTACGTATGTACCTGTATGATAATATCTCGCTCAGTTCTTCTCGGAATGTCAGGCACAAGTTTTACAGAAAATCAAAACACGCATATCCTCTTCAATAACTTTTTTTTTAAATCAAGCCGTTTGAGATAATGTGGAAAAATTTGGTACAGCCAGACAGGGTACAGATGAAAATATAATAGGGCGCATGGCATTGCATGCTGGGTAAATAAGGCAACAGACACGTACTCAGAATATGTTATACTTACTGCTGTTCCAAGGCAACAATGTGCACGCGATCGCGCCTCAGTGTTATGTTTATACATACACTGTCTGTCTTGTCAAGATCCCAAATTCACTGCCATGTTCACAACAGCCCTCCACTAAAACATATTCTAAGCCACATGTCGGTCCAAATCTCCACGTTCTATTTGCTGAAGATCCATCCTAATGTTATCCTCCTATCCATTGGGTTGTCCAAGAGGTCTCCTCCCTTCAGGGTTTAAACCAAGTTAAAGGGCAGAAAGATTCAAGGCCGACACAGAAGACAATTGCGAACATAAAAGACTGCACGAAATTCGCGCGCGAATAATAGATTCAACCTCTGTAGTTGGAAGGGTGAAGTTAAAGTTGCCAATGCATAGGCTACGAACGAACACAAGGGAATGAAAGTGTAATTCCGCTCATTCTCAACCTTGGAACTAAATGGAGATAAGTGGTCAGCTTCAAGCCCCGGTCGCTTTGACCCCATTATCCACTGAATAGTAGGGTGGATTAAGCTGAAAGAGCCGGTCTGGATCCTCTCGAGAAGACAAAATTTCTTGTCCTGTCCAGCCCGCAGCCTAATCGCCATACCGACAGTCTACAGTTGGAAAAGCGATGTTAAATGGCTCACGTGTAAATAAAACAATCAAACGAGGGGTGAGAAACCCGCGATATACCCCGCGGTCCAGTTCCACGAAACTAGACCTGTCATCGGAACACAGTCTACCCTCTTCCAATCTCGGCCGAGCTGCGACACAACGCCCAGCCGTGGGTCTTTCATCATGGTATTCCTAACAGCCTGCCGCTGGTTATGATACTGGGCCAGTTAAATCCATTCCACATAGCAACACCATATTTGCTTAGGCCTGTTTGAATATCATTCTCACACATGCGTAACTCATTCCTCCCATGTGCTCAAACAAAAACCGTATACGCGTTTCGCATCTCCCGCATGCGGGCTACATTCCTCGCCCCTCCGATCATCCTTGACCTGTTTATGCTAATACCTGGCTAAATTTAGTAATCATTTGGAAGTTACTCATCATTAAATATTTTCCAACCCCGTTACTTTCTCCCTCCTATGTCAAAAGATAACTTGAAGACATCATATCAATTAGGCGTGACTATTTAGTGCCCGATTATTTGAAATTATAAATACGTACAACGAACTAGTACGGATTAACTCCAATCGTGGCCGATTTAAAGGAAGTTTTTAGCCATTCGCCTGTCGCTGAAGGAAAGCGACACAGAACTCAGACGAGACGGTAAACCAGCCAAACTTCAAGCAAGTTGCACCCATGTAAATGTCATGCTAACGACGTGGCCAGTTGCACCCATATATAAATGTCACGCTAACGACTTGACCACTTCTAAAAGGCAAACGGAAATCTTGCCATGCCCTTCATACATTTACGCGACCATGAAAATGAGTACGAAAAGAACATACTATACGCCCTACCAAAAGTGAAACGATTTGGAACATTAATCATGTGAAATAAGGCTATAACACAGTGTTCCCTCCCGAAAGCACGGAAAACAAACCCACACCTGGAGGCGCTTTGCTCGCATATCGATTCTCTGTCATAGCCTGTTTAGCTCCCTGGCGCTGCTGTCGCATAGGCACATTAACTTGCCTGTGTCAAGATGACTTCCCAATTTGCATTTCATAGCTTCCGAAGGCTTCACAAGTGACTGTTGATACAAAAACATGTCAGAAAGGGTACGTAGCCTGTCTTGTCTACCAGCCGCCGTAACGTCTCCATTAGTTACCAATAGCTCACTCACATTTCCAACACAATTTCATGATGAACAGTCCATTACGCAGCGATTTAGTACCAGGTCGCCTGATCACGAAGCCATATGGCTCACACATCCCTACAGAATGGGTTGAATTTTGAAGTTTGCCATCCCCGTTGTGTGTATATAAACTAATAAGTGGGTATGTGGTCATAAACACAACAATATATGTCTAATTAGATGTTATATTCTTAGATCAAGCGACTTCCACAGGACGGAACCCTCATGGTTTTGTTTCTGATAATACAGGGTTATACTTTTAAGTATTATTGCGTGGTTCACCCAATATAGAGATACTACGCTCCATAAAGGGTTTTGATGTTGAGATCTCCTCATCAACACGCCATCACGCCAATTGTATAGAATAATCTTAATTTATTCGAATGAAGAAACCTGATGATGGCCACTATCGGCCGAAACACGTAGTTTTTTAATCTAAGAATATAACATATAATTAGACATATATAGTTTTTTTTTTTACCACATACCCACTTATGGGTTGAATGTATTGCATCAACTAGTAAGAGTCTTTAGATCTCCTTAATATATTGAAATGAATCCCAAAAGTAACTTCCACAGTCTGCAGGAAGGCGTATTTCTCATAAATGCTGTCTCTTTTTTTTAAAAAAACGGAGTTAACAACGTTAAGACAAAGAAGCATTCGTGACTTACGCGAGTGCAGTCGGCCTTGCAAACCGTGTAACCGAGGGAATTACGGACTACCTGGTGTAGGCAGCAAACTGGAAGTCGATATTTGCACTAAAGATATCTCACTGGACAAAGCCACATTTCGGCCAGTCCACGAACACGGTGGGAAGATCCGTAGCTGCGCCTTCATCTGTCATCACACCTTCCGCCTCTTTTCTCCCGGTCTTCTAGGACAAGCATATCATAAGACGATATCAACAAGACGGCAAATTTACGTAAGGGGAAGTTCCCCGTCTCGTTACCACGTACTTTGATCTCCACTCGTCTACACGACTTCATTATTAACCACTACCAGGTGTCATTACGCTGACAGAATCGGTCAGTGCCACTGAATGACGACAGTTACCAGTGGTCGAGGAAGACGTCAATTGACGCTCCTGACTCAGACGCAAGTACGTAAACCCCCACGCAAGCGCACACACGCATTTCAGCTGTGCCACAGCGGTAGCTATGACTAACTTTCCTACCGTACCGGCAGAATCATTCGACGTAACATAAAATGTCACAATTGTACGTTTTATATAACCCGAACGCTTACCACCGGCATCACTGGCGGTTTTCCTGGGCCGATGCAATCCGGTTAATATTTTCGTTATTTATTTCTCCAAAATATGTTTCAGTATTATTCGCTCATCTATGTCCAGATAGTCACAGTGTGCTCTTTTTTGAGACTTTCCAACAATTCATACTTATATGTACTTATACCTATTCATGCTATACTTCTTCAATCACCGTAACAAACCCAGGAAGCTAGTACACATTGTGAGGTTCCTCGAACAATATACAACCACCCACAGTTCCCTGCCACTTCCTCCTCCTTCCAACCGCAATGTTCTTCTCAGCGCCTTACTTCCAAGCACAGAATTCTCACAATGACAGATAAGACGTTAGTCCACTTTAACACAACACTAAAATCATAATTCTAGGTTTTCAGATAAAATACGAGACGATAAAATAGCCTCGACCTAATACCACGCATTATAACATGTTTATCGTGACAGTTTTTAATTTTGGAACATTATTTTGATTCGCGGACATAAAGGAGGATGAAATGTGGTTTTGTTCAAAAGCTGCCCCCCAAGTAAGAAAACCGGACGAGCTAAAGTATTGCAGCACGAGTTAATTAATGTACACCCACACATGATATAGCCACTAACTATATGGTTCGCGTTTTACATACGATCTTAGAGCTGTCTGACGCCATAAAATATCCCTCTGTTTACATGATGAGATAGCATGTCCATGAACAAAGCCAGGGACATACATATTCAAGCACTTCCACTAGGCATATATCCGTCTGTTTCTATGTTTCACAGGGAATATCCTCCCAGCCCCTCAGAACACAAAACTAAAGTGTTGCGAAATTGTATGCAGACCCTCTGACTTGGGCGAACTGTTCTGAATGACACATATAATGAGAGCGTTTAAAAACAGGTGGCAAGATGAATAACTGGACGAAACAGAGTGAAGGAGAAATTGCATGATGAGAACATTCACAAACTGTCCTCTTTACAAAACATTATTAGGGTTCTGAAATCAAGGTGGATGGTATCGACAAGGCACGCAACATCCATCGAAGAGGAGTGAAACACAACGGAAATTTCTGAGTACCCGAGGCAATTCGGCAGAACTAGAAGCAGATGGCCAGTTACTATGAAGATTAATCTTAAATAAATTAGTCAACATCCAGACTAATCTCAGATAAAAAAGCCTGACTGTTCAGTGTGCATTCAGGTGCTCAGGATACGAATCCATGGCTGGCTCTTGTGAACAGGTGTTCTGGAAGTGTGATTTCAAGATTCCACCGCGAAGCAGATGAGAACTGCGCTCTTCTGGGCTCTTACGCAGCGAGTAGTGGAAATTTATTACCTAAGTTTCGGGACAACCTATCGGTCTTTGGATTCTTGGGCCTTGCAGAATGGACCGACATGTTGTACCGAAACGTCGGTAAGGAATTACCATTACTCACTGCGTAACAGCCCAGAAGGGCTCAGTTCTCAAGAGTTCTGGAAGTGTTTTCTACACAGAAGAGGGAATTGCTTGATCAACTGAGTGACTACTATTTGCATGTCACTGAGATAGTCCGCCTGCCATACTACGATCATTCATCCAGGAATTTTATTCACTCACGGTCCAACTCCAGCGTCCTTCAGAGCAGCAAGCGTTACTGGCCTGACCTTACATCCACCGAACCTGGCAGCTGGTGTGACGTGTTCTCTTACCCACCAAGTCAATACACGCAAACTAGAAGACTTAAGTACACGGTAGGGCCACAGACGGGCGACTATCTTAAGGCTTCTCAACGCGAAAAAAAACTGCGCACAATTCCAGTACAGTCTACGTGCGATTTATGGTGAATAAAGTGCCAGTAGGGCAGGTCTTTCTCCCGTACTTCGTCTTTCCCAATCAACTATCATTCCAACAGTGCTCCACAATCATTCTCCTAACATTCGGGCCAAGGATATGGGACTAACAAAGGTCGCAATGTCACAGTGTCACGGCTGTACACCCTCCGACCTTGGCAGTTGTCCTATAGCGACATTCCAAACACACAGATCGGGCACTGGGACAAACAGTTTCGCGTCACGTGATTTTCGGACTTGTCCTAAATCCATGCCAAAAAATCTGTTTATTTACATAAGGATTTACAAAATATTTACAATAAATGTCAAGCCTTGCAAGGACACATAGCAGTGAGATGAGAAAGAACTTTATAAAACAGACGGGCCTAAACATGTTGATAAACACCGAACAATGTTTGTTTAATACAATTCATGACCTTCTGTCAGCAGTTTGACACTGTATGTCTGTAGCAGTTAACATTTTAAATCACGCACTGCATTCACATGGATCGCGTGTTTTTCTCGAAGGATCACTTCTTGTAGCTCTATTGCCGCCTGTCCGCCGAAAACTGATCGACTAACCTTCCCTGCCTAAACCCTTCTACGAAGTGCTACCAATTATACAACGAACTTTACCTTAACAGTTCTTGTACAAATCCACCTCCAGAATATCTCGCAATATTACAAACCATTAAACTGTGTGTTTGCCACTAACCTATTATATCACATGTTACGCTCACTATTACTCTGTTCACAAACTATGATTCCCAGAGAATTATTTCCCAAATTTGGTGACGAAGCAAGCCACTACACACGACACAGCGTGGCGCAGGCATGCTGCTCCGTACGGCATACTGTTACATCCTTCACATTACGCCGCTTATCACGTTTATTGCATGACACAAAAACTGAATTTCCTTTGCGAGATTTCACGCTTCCGCCGCGAAGTTGACGAAAACTGTGCTCTTCTGGGGTATAACGCGGCGAGTAGTGGTTAATTCCTTACAGACGTTTCGGGTAACCTATCGATCCTATCTGCAAAGGTCCGGAATCCAAGAATCCATGACCCTTGAAGATGCGACCGACAGTTTTTTCCGAAATGTCGGTAAGGAAAGACCAGTAGACGCTGCGTAATAGCCCAGAAGAGCGCAGCTTTCTTCTTCTCTTGAATTTGCTCGGATGACCATTACATTTATAGAGGAAATCAACTGTGTTGTTTAATTCTGCAGTACTTTCTTCTAGCCAAATTCTATACTAAACAACTTCTGGAAGTGTCAACAGAGTGGCGTCTAAACAGATTATAATTAGAAACGATATTCTATGTTTCGTCGTGTTGCTTTTTTTATTGTAACTAAGTCGCCATCGTGCTGCCAAAGTTTCAGACCTGTACTCTGGATGTAATTGTTTCGATTTAGAGCTCAGATACCAGCTCTACTGAGGTCTTTGCTGGTGTTTCGCAAATGCATATACAAATACCGATATATTGCCTTCAAACACGTAACGATCACAGTAAACAACATAACAAAATTACGGACATTTGGGGGGGGGGGGCGTGAATTTTAGTGTACTCGGTAGGCTACTTAGTATTACCATTTACTGTACCTACAAACGCTTTGTGAAAAGATAATGTGAGGTCAGGAGTACTTGACATTTGGTACATGATTAAGAATACCAATCACAGTCAATGTCTCACTGCCATGTCAGTAAAAATGCGGGTGATATTCTGTCCGTGTCAATAATAATGAAATTCTTAAGTACTCCGTTTTCTATAGGCATGTGCAATGGCCGTGAATAATTCAGAGGACATACGAAATTTTAAACTGCAGAATTTTTCTCTTGAGTTACTCCGGTGCCCGGTCACTTCAAAATAGTCCGGTATGATCGCCGGGTAAAATAATTTACCATCCTTGTTTCACATTAAAGAAATTTACAAGCAAGATATCCAGCATAGGCCTACGTCTAATACTGATGGGAAAACCAATGTGTAAACATCCGGTAACAAAATGACGTTCCATAATACGAGATTCACAGAAAAAGTAGCAGCAGGGTTATACTTTTACATGTTGCACACCATTACATTCTAGTGACAAACTTACAACCATACATGAAAATTTAATTTTCTGTAATTTTCTGTTCCTTCTGTTTCAGTTAGAAGCCAAAATTTGCAACTCTTCAATAAAGAGGTTTCCAGGGCAGAATGAATGGAAACTTAATGCCAGACACAATTTCATGACGGTCGATTTGCTGCCTATACGTTTGGGTTGACCTGGAGAGACAGGGTAAGTTCTGAACTAACTATAAGAATAAAATCGGAAGAGGTCACCAAAAAAAAAAAAGAACATAAAGACAAAGGTTCAAGCTCAATAATGGAGAACCTTGCAACACAGTGCTGCCGTTTTGCCACATTAAACTGCAATGTAACAGAAAGACAGACCAGCGATTCCATTCCGCAATTCCCCAATTATAAGATTCGCGGAATGTCATCTTGGCGTTAGACGTTGTCAACATGATAATCATGTGTAATGAGAAAGAACTATACAAACAGCACGCCGGCACTTGGCTGAACAGCAAACAATAATAACCTAACAATGTACACAAGCCCGCGAAACAAAAGGTTAACTGATAACAACAGAAACTAAAGTCCCTACAAGATTGCAACAGTAATACTGTTAACAGCAGAAGTGGAGAAACAATAACCGAAGGCGTTGTATCTACATGTGTATTTACTTTCGCGCCCCCACCCCCCGCACACCCAAACACCCTTGCTCTCCCACGCTTATTTAGGTCTTTCAATATTTCTCACTTTCTGTCTCTTTTCGATTCCCCTTCACTTCCTTCCTTCCTTCCTTCCTTCCTTCCTACATATTTCTCACGTTCATTCAACTGAGAACAACAAATGTAAACGAATCGGACCGTATCATAACGAACAGCAAAATCACAGTGTCATATCAGCTAAGCACCCTTCGCAAAGTTCGCAAAGGTAAAAAAATTGGCAAGACTCTAAATAATCAAGAATGCAATCCTGAAAGTATAAACAGCGGATTAAATTTGGGCATTCACGAAGTACAGAATGTTTTGAATCCCCCCCTTTCTATCCAAAACATCAAAATTAAACTGTTCTGTTGTATTATGAGTGTGTAACATTTCTTCATTCTAAGGGGAGAGAAATACATACACTGGGGGGTGAAGATGACTCCCTTACACGTCGTGATACTGTGTAATCTTGCAGATATGGACGTTTCGAAACAAATACTGCTTCCAATATCAGACAAGAATTAACCCACTACAAGGACGGACAGCACGTTCCTTCGAAACGTCGCCATATATCCACCACAGCAAACAGGGCATCAAATGCCGTGAAGACACTGACGGTCACTGACGGTGTCTGCCGAAAAACGAGATCAGTTAGAACTAAGAAAAGAAATGAGAGCAGGACAGAGAAAATTACCTAACGAAAAAGTCATACGCAGCATGAGAAAAATTTCAGTCAAAAAAACCTGAAGGAAAGAGACCACTTGAAAGAACTGAAATAGATGGCACGTAAACACCAAAAACTGCAATTATGATGCGTGCAGCTGGATCACCAGTTAAATCAATCTTCACAGCGACATTCACGTTTAACCTCGCAGCTTGCGCCCCATTCAGTTTCACATTCTTCAGCTTCCTACACTTACACCTATGTGCCAGTCTACACGACATGTCCGTCACGACACAACTCCACACACCCAATTCCTGCCAGAAATACAAGTTTCTTGCTAAGCAATTAGATTTGGAGAGATTATACGGACACGGAGAATAACCAAAACTGTGTCAAAATGAAACACTCACATAAAATAGCTACATAACAGTCATTTACAACACACTATCTTGGAATCGATCTGCAATCTGCGTCGCGGGTGGACTACGAAGCAAACACTTGAATCACAAGGGCACGCAAATCATGCGACACTCGCTGACCAATCTGCTTCGAAGTAATAAGTTAAATATCAGGTCTGCGTATTAGAACAATTGCAAATTGCATGAAACTTTACTTTCTTCTGATACTACACTTAGACGTACGGAAAACGAAACTAATCGAACAGCGCAAATCAAATAGTGAAGTCAGGGAAGGATTGCTATCATTCACTGCAAAATCTCGTGGCTTCCATTTTGGTATCCAAAAAACAGAAAGATCAAGATATACAGGTCTGTAATTTTGCCTGTTGTTTCGTACTGGTGAGAAACTTTGTCTCTCACATTCAGGAAGATACATAGGCTGAGGGTGTTCGAAAATATGGTGATGAGAAAGATTTGGGCCTAAGGAGGAAGAAGTACTAGGAGATTGGAGAAAACTACATAACGAGGAGCTGTATAATCTTTACTCACCACGTACCATTCGGGTGATTAAATCACGAATGGAATTTGGTGGCGCATATGGCGGGTATAGGAGAGAGGAGAGGTGCATACAGGGTTATGGTGCCAAGACCTGGCAGAAAAAGACCACTTAGAAGACGCAGGCGTGGATTGGAAGATAATATTCAAATCGATCTTAAAAGAAGTGGAATGGTGAGGCATGGATGGATTGATCTGGCTCAAGAGCGGTATAGTTGGTGGGCGCTTTTGAATTTGCTAGCGAGCCTACGGGTTCCACAAAATGTGGGGAATTTCTTTAGTAACTGAG
>Ga0136643_10005659_pt1 | contig 17698 bp, 7 predicted proteins | sample TergutLab28metaG_FD_96883 | JGI IMG/M metagenome (GOLD analysis project Ga0136643, IMG submission 96883) | Labiotermes labralis P1 segment gut microbial communities from Petit-Saut dam, French Guiana - Lab288 P1 (version 3) (version 3) | ecosystem: Host-associated > Arthropoda: Insects >... | reverse complement strand
TCTGCTACACAAACGAAAGAAACGGTGACAGTTTGCCAGTACACAGGGGATAAAACTAGAACCCGGGGTCCTCGACGTGCCCACCGCCGGTTTGGGGACTTCTATCCGCCCCCCCCCCCCATGGCGCAACAGTCCCTAGTGTGCCAGGGACGCCTCAGTACCGAGGCTTCACGATCACACTCCACTCAGACGCATCACACTCGGTAGGACTTCTCTTGACGAGTGATCAGCCGATGTATTGAACTCTACCTGACAACACACAACACTCACAAGAGACAGACATCCATGCCCCCAGTGCCCCAGCGATAGACTAGGTGGTTGTGCGAATAGAGCACTGTGCTGTATAGATTAATTACAGTGACATAGCAGACTATCTGCCTACATGAAGCAGAATCCCAGCCCATTTATTGTATCCAAAGTTTAATAGCCCTCTCCACAAGCAGTGGAATCCAAGGTGTATGCGTGAAGTCGAAATACGAGACTAAATGGAATTTATAACAACTTATTCATTCCCCATATCCACTTGCTCCATTATGATGCGATAAAACCCATCTGTGTTGGCTACCTTTTGTTCCATTCAAAGTCGCCCAGCTTACACAGGCGGTCAACTTATGGAAACTACTTGACGATATAAAAATTGAACAGTGCACTATAACTTGTGAAAAATTAAAGGTTTAGGCTGCAAGGATAGGAATAAGGTTGAGCAGACGACAGACAGTTCTACTAATTAATAAGGATTTCGGTCCAGGTACACTATGACACCAACTTTTCATAACGGCCAGCATAGAGAGGTTAATATACACAAAAAAAATAGCACTAAACATGAAACTGTGGCCAAGATTCAAGATAAACAGGCGGCCAACTAATGGAATAATGACCATGCAGAGTATCATAGGAATTCGCCGCTTCCGCAAAAGTGTGATTAAATTTGGCAGGGGTGGCCAACGTCACAGGTTTTACTAATTGACTAATGAGACCGTGTTCATTTTCCATACCAACTCAACAAGAGACCATTTTTGCTACCCCTGAGGAACAGGGTTACCGCGGCTATTGGTTCTTCCCATAGCGAATGAGCTATATGCTACAGGAAGCTGTTCGCTACTGCAGACCTCCGGAACTGAGCCTCGAGGAAAATATATTACGAATTCACGATGCACATCTATTAGAGAATTCTTCTTTCGATTCACACGCAAATTAAATGCCTGGCAACCTATACGGGTATTGGCGATCTTCATGGGAAAATGTACAATAACCGTGCACGAAAATCAGGAACTGAAATTAAAGAAATAACAAAGAAATTAATGCAAATCACCAAGCATAGTTCTAAGGTACGCGTTTTAATACAAAAATTAAGAAAGGAAAAGTCAAGAGGGCGCAGCTTATTCAAATAAAATTTAAATATTCAGCTCCTATCGCCAAGACATACGTGTATATTGCGTCTCAGTTACACAGATTAATCTATTAATATTGAGGAAACCCGAGGTTATTTACTGCCAGTACCGAAGGAAACTCGGTAAAGATGGCAACGAAGTGTATAGTTCACTTCACTGACATATCCAAAAACCGGGTGTATTATGTAAGGTAAATTGACGTCTTGCCTAAAGTCACATGAAGGGAGTCGGTACGTCAATGACGCCACACCATTATTTAACTTTGTTCCTGCTATTTCAAGGGCTTCAGTTGTTCCTGACGCCACACCGCATTTTAGTCGCGTTCGCAAAATTGCAAAAAAAGCGACTGTTAGCTTCGTCATGTCTGTCCGTCTGCTGTCTCTGTCTTTCTGTTCGTCCGTCCTTCCATCCGCACGGAACAACTCAGCTCCCACTGAATGGATTTTATGAAATTAGCTATTTAAATATTTTTCGGAAATCTGTCGAGAAAATTCAAGTTTCATTAACATCTGAGAAGAATAATAACCAGTACTTCACACCCAGACCAATATACACTTTTGGTCATATTTCGCTCAGTTCTTCTTAGAATGAGAAATGTTTCAGACAAAAGTTGCGATAGATAAAACCAAAACGCACGCTTTTTGCTCAATAACGTTTTTTCGAAAACCGTCCCATTTATGAGATAAGGTGGAAAAACATTGTAACAGCTGGACAGGCCACAGATGCCAGCATGGCGCATGGGCATTGCATGATGGATACCTAAGGTTATAAACACACACTTAGAGCATGTAATGATTATTGCTTTTCCACTGCAACAATGGCTACGAGAAAGCGCCTGAACGTTATGTTACACTATATTGCCTGTCTTGTCTATTTATAACCCGAAGTCCAGAAACATGATCACGTTCTGTTTGACCCAGTCACACAAAGTCACTACTAAGTCACGAGGTGAGAATAGGCTACTTTTAAAAATCCTGAGTACTATTTTTATCCCATGCTCCCTGATTTCCGAAACAGCACTAATGTTTGGAAGGTTCCCAGGCTTCGTCTCTTGTCTTTCTGGTAACAGCAACACATAAATGAAGATGAGTGTGATACTGACAGTGGAAGAATAAGTACCGGGTGGAATTCTGTCCCAATGCCGCTTTACAAATCTCACATGAACTAACCTGTGATCAAACCCTGGCCTCTGCAGTGACAGGCCGGCGACTAACAACCTGAACCGTGACACGGCCTTCTGTTTGAATTCTATAGCCCGATGGTATTAATGCAAGGTCAGTCTGGACTCCTAATCACTAAAGTACCTTCTTCAGTGGACAGGAGCTGCGCTCCTGTTAAGGATTACTTTGACAATAGACATGTGGGTCTCGAAAGTTTTCCTTGTGTAGAACTAAGTATGTTCCCACTGCGTGACAATTTTCTGATACTCTTAGTATAACACTATGTTTCATCACAGGTCAACAGGCAGGCGGACGTCTATTGAGCTTATTTTGTTTAGCAGGTATGATAAAAGAAGTATTTGTACATCAGTTTGGAACAATATTTCAAACCTCGCAACCTTCATTAATTCGCTGCTCTCCTAATCACAGGTGCTGCGTTTGTTTACAGCACGGATACGTCTGGAATGTGTTCTCAGCTAATTTGTGTCTTAAAGGGGCTGCTCACAATACCGTCCACGCAGGTTTAAAATTGTATCCGCAGTAGGCTTGTGTCTCACACATGCGTTAAAGTTCCCCAGTGCTAACTAGCGCCAGCAGCTTATGTGTGAGGCCTATGATGGACTAATGAACTCATTACGGTGCAGTGGTAGCTACGTATTACAAATAATTTCACGTTCAATAATCCACGATTTCACCTACAGAGTACATTCATGTGTTTCTTCTGGTTCGAATTATAGAGAGAGAATGTGCACCTAAACAGCAACTAACTAATCTCTGTAAGAGAAATGCGATGTGGGAGGCAATTGGTAAAGGTAAAGGTAAAGCAATCACATTACAGGTACTGAGGGTTCCAGGAGGTTGAGGCACCCAGATTTCAAGACAATAGACCCATTGAGGTGGTAAGGTTGTCAGCCCTACGCACTGGGCGCCTTTACTCCCAGGAAATATTACTGGTACTCATTTCTGTTAGAGGCTGAGAAAACCCCAGGGCCATACTGCGGCCGGAAGTATTATGTCAATGAAAAATTCCAATGACACCAACGGGAATCGAACCCGCGACTTTCCGGCTTGTAGCGCAGTGGATGTGGGAGGCAGACCTGGAATTTCAAATACTGCTTGTACAGTCAGCATAGTTAAAGTGATATTTTTTGGACATGTTAGCGCTTTTCTTCTCCTTGGCCCTACGTGACATATGGCGTTATAGATGAATATCCACTGTTTGGAACTGCGAGTAATTAAACTCAAAGTTTTTTTACTGTAACGATGGGGTACCAGGTCTCTCCGCACAGCTCTCGGCCTTCGTATTGTTGCTGCCTGATGTTTCGCCTTGAATCTGCCTACTACCGAAATTACTCGTGCTGTGGCCGCAAGGGCACCTCTCCACCCGCTCAACATTTGATAATTTTGAATGTTCTGTGTCTCTGCAGGCTGTTCGTGTTTTAAATGCCTTGAATAATTCCCTCACTTGTTGGATGACTTCGAATGTTTAGCCTTGGTTTCTTGCACAAACAAGACGCTGATCTTAGTTATTGACATACCATGTACACTTGGCACATTCACAATCTGAGCGAAATGCCAAGTCACTGAACATCCAGTAACTGGTTGACGTAATTATCGTTTCGATGAAAAGAGTTAAGAATCCAGTCATGTTGTCGTGAAACGCAGACTGGGATATCCCGATCGTATTAACAGTGACTATTGGAATCAATAAATTCTTAAGTACTTGGCCTTTTTCATTTTTTACTAAGACTTTATTGACAGTTTTCTGTTGTCTGTGGCGCAATAGCCCAACTAGGCGGCCTAATTTTGAGGTTTCTAGATCGCAAGCATTAGACACACACCCAGCAGAACTCCTCTGAATGAGTGATCAGCTCGTCGCAGAGGCCGCAACCTATACAACACACGTCAAACACAAGATACGAACATGTATGCCCTCAGCGGAATTCGAACCCGCGATCCAAGCAAGCAAGCATCTGCAGACAAGTCTTAGACGGCATTGCTACCGGGACCGGCTTTATTGGCAGTAAAAGTTAATAATTACACAAATGCAAATTGCAGGACGTTAAACTTTCAATAGGCTTTCAGACCAAAATTAATTTTAAGTCTAACGTCATCTTGTGTTTCACAGACATATTTTATTTCCTTGTGCATTAATAACGGCATGCATAATAAACACCCACTACTACTACTACTAGCAAAAGTAATAATAATAATAATTGTAATACAATTTATAATTCGTTCGCTGGAGTGCTCGCCAATATCAAAATTATACAGCGGTTAAGCTTTGCAGGCACTAAACAAATTCCATAAAGTAGAGTCCTTCATGAGAACTTAGCAATCGTCCAGCTAACGAAGAAATTGCCTGCCGTTTTTTACAAACCGTGAGTTCATTTCCATACTGACACAATTCAGACACTGGAGCCCATCCAGAGGAACATTAATAAAAAATCTCATTCATTTCCTTACTCTCCTCCCATCTATGATTAGGTCTTCTAAATTGTTTCTCTCTTCCGACATAGCGGCCACAATTTGTATGCCCTGTCCATTCCACATTCCTTGCATATCTCACCTGCCGTCATTTCATCATCCCTATAGTTCTTAGTGGAACACAGATTATGTATTTCCTAGTATACATTTTTCTCCAGTATCATCCCACTCCAGTGTTCTCAGTCACCCTTAATTCACGTTACTCCTTTAGACTAATGTGAGATAAATTTGAAATTTGCCTCTTTTCCGAAAGATTTGGTAGCAACAAACCTCAACAGAAGCTAAAACAAAACAAATACTTTAATAATTAATTAACAACAGTAAAGTAAACAAGATCACCACAAAGCGAAAGTGTCAATAACTACTTCCACCCAAGTCTCTCATGATCCACTCTCCCTCTAACCGAACCAAACTTTTCAAATTCACCTACCCTTTACATGGAGGTTGTGATATATATGAAATTAAATCAAATATTTTGGAACTCAAAGTGGCTTCCGACTAGAAGGGTTCTCCACCACAATTCTGTAAGCCTTCTTACACTTTTATTTATTTATTTGCGATCTACGCCCCCAGCCCTAACTACACTGCGAGAACTCTATAGATGAACGCAGGCACAGAACCTTTCCACAAGTCACGATTGCAGTGTAAAGCCACAGGATGGTCTCTGCAGCTTTCATGATCATACCCCTGCGGTAGTCGACAACATATAACCTTGGAGTGTCGGCCCCACTACCTCTCTAACCCCATATCTTATTGACTCATTTTCAGCCTGCTGCACTTTTCTGCTCTCCTTATACCCGCAACTTCTTCTCGAGCGGTTGACTCTTTCCCTGCAGATGAAAGCAGAAATTCCTCCGAAACACAACATAAGAATTTATCACTATTAGCTTCTGAATTAACCCTCAATCTTTGCAAATCTCAATGGTCACTCTGTGTACTGTAGCTGTTGATTCATAATTTTAAATCTCTCCATTTCGCCATATAGAGTAGCGCGCTTCAGAAGAGTCGTATTAAAAACGAGGTTAACATGTCCCTGAAGGCACTATCCGGTTTTACTATGTAATGGAGAGGGAATTTATTTCATACGAAGTAGGGACTGATTTTTAATATATTATCTAGATTTATACGATGCCTTAAGATTTTAAATTTAACAAAAAATGTGCCCGAAGGGATGGTAAAAGCAGTCCCGTTACAGGCCTGGAGCGGCCCAAAGGGTTGCCGCAAGTTGAGGTTCCCAGATTTCATGACAACGGCAATGCTCCTGGTACTCATTTCTGTTAGAGGCTGCGTCGACCCCAGGGCCATAGTGCGATCGGAAGTATTTTATGGCAATGAAGAATCCAATGACATCAGCTGGGATCGAACCAGCGACCTTCCGATTTGTGGCACAGCACCTTGACCACTGTGCTACCGCGGTCCCCTACCCGAATTGATGGTACAGAAAGTCAAACAAGTTACGAAACGCAAACATAACACGAGACGATCGCTGCCCTATTGCCTACAGATGCTATAACATTTCCCGTTCTTTAATTTTCTCAAGAAGCCTTACGGAAAATGTATACTGGCACAGTACGCGTTGTGTTCTTATATGCAACTTTTCTTGGAAATATGTGTCATTATTAATATTTAGCGAAATGCGCTCCAGATGTGTACATAAAGACGTGTTTTGTTATTTTTTGTCCAGTTTTAGCCGCAAGTAGAATATGTAGACAAAATGAAGTAAATCTGCACATTAAAATTCACAAACATTTCTTTCAATTCTTGAGTTTACACACACACGCGCGCAGAAATGAGCGAACAGACATGGCGAATGTCACAGTTGAATTCGTGCTATTTTTCGTTGCCAACGCGCCAAAAACGGCGTTTTAGAGCCTGAGCGGCATGCGTGCCATGCGAAAACGGTGGGACGTATTTTCGTATTTATGATAAATCTTGCAACTTGTTGAAATCAAGACGAACAAGTGACGTTATGATTAATATTTCCCGGTTTTTAATACAGTAAATATCCCACCTGGTGGAACTGCTGCCGCTGTGGATACAGTGATAGCTAAAACCATGAGCCACGCCGTCAGATCCATATCACCAGCTTCTCTCTTGCGCACAACTGACAGCCACTGTCGCCACAAGCCTGCGTATATACTAAAGCACTTCAGTGACGTCAAGTGCACTGCTTATCGCTTGGGAGTTGAGTTGGATTACACGCATCGACGAACCACCAGAAGCTTGTCTGACGTCTACCTTGTCGACCCGTATGGCAGCGGGAGAAAGTGACGACGTCACACCTGAACTGCTAATCGGAGTTCCCTTCACAGTTTTGTCGTCTTTCAGTACTCGAATGTCCGTGCGTTGTGGCTGAAACCGGGAAGCTGCGTCACGTTCAGCGACTGGAAACAGTGGCGTTTCTATATTGTTTAATTTTGTGTAATTACATTTCATTAACATCGGTGTTACACTAATTTACTATCAAACTGCAGACTTCGTTAGAAGACAAGAGTCGCACGGTCGGTTAAGATATTACTCTGTTCCCAACGGCCCACCAACAGACCTTGCCTTAAACCTATTTCTACAAGATCCATTTCAGTATTTTCTTTCCCTCTGCTCCTAGTTCTCCACACTGGTTTGTTTTGACACCGAAACTTTGCATTTATTTCTTATTTACCCCACGTGCACTACCTGTCTCTGCTATTTATGCTCTGGTTCTCTGAACGAATTACTTGTTTGAAACGATGCCTCAGCCTGCAAAATTCTAATCTTATAAAAGCTGAAGAATAGACTATTTGCGGGACTTGAACGCAGAAAGGAAAATAACGTTACAAAAGTAGCGCGTGGAAGTGTGGACTAGTCATGGATAGGGTCTAGATTACTTTCTGGTTAACATGGCAACGAACCGTACCGATCTGGCATATTCGTCATTCTGTCCATTTACGTGCGTAAATACTAACCTGGATAAAAACAAATGCCGCTTAGAAACACAGAGATAAAAAAATGTCAGTTGCCTACATGCAGTAAACATCAAGGAAGTCATTATCCTTCTGATGCCAGCATAGGGAGTTCAAGAAAGTAAAACAGGTTATATCGATTGACAGGGACGTCAAACATGGGTGTAATCACGACAAATAACTCGGATTTGTAAAATAGTACAGAACACGTGTATGACAACGCTCGGAAGACGGTTGCATAGAGTACTCTCACTACTCATATTTTACGTATCGGGACACTGCAACATTTTAACTATTTTACTGGTATACATTTCATTATCACATTTTTGGGACAATAAAATTATAAGCTAGTAATGTAATTGTAAAGAGGCCTCTACCTCACTTCTTCCCTTTTATATTATTATAGTACAACCTGATGGTGGCAGCAATTACCGGTGGCGAAACGTGTCGCAATGAATGTGATGAATAAATGAATATACAATCATTTATAGTGCTCTATTGTTCTGAGAACTAATAAAGCAACATTGAACTTTAGAGGTCTAAATTAGGCGAGGAATTTCTTGTTCACTAAGCGACTATCAGCTTCTCAATCTGACAATGTTCATCGGAGATAAGTCATTCAACCAGTGTCTTGAAACAGTCTATAGATAAGAATGAAACAGACACATCAGCTGCTGTTACCGTGTTGGGCAAACACACAAATACAATACACGAAAACACAAAATTATTTGTCGCCAGTAAGAAGGGTGATCTAGCATAAATGCTGAGAAAAGGAAGTAGACCTACATGTTGATGACTCGTGAACAGAACACAGGATCCGGCAGTCATATGAAGACATCTAACAAATACTTTGAAAATATGGCAAGGTTCAGACATTAGGAAGACAGAAACAAACTGCATGCATATTAATTTCGGGCAATGCCTGCCACGATTTTGCCCATAACCTTTAGTCCTCTCGCTGGCTATCTAAAACATAAAGATTAAACTACATAGAAATGTAATTTTTTTCCGTTGTTCTGTAAGGATGTGAAACTTGGTCTCTCGTACTAAAAAAGTAATATAGGCCGAAAGTGCTGGACATTAGGACGCTGAAGATGTTTCGGCCAAAGATGGGGCAATAATGGGAGGCTGAAAAAACACTGGGTAATGAGGAGCATTCACTGAATTGATCTGCTGAGGGCAGGGGATAAATGGCGGGCTCTTGTGAATGCGGTCATGACCTTCCGGGTCCCATAAAATTCTTGGAACTTCTTGACTAGCTGAGAAACTATTAGCTTGTCAAAATGGTCTGTTCCGTGGAGTTAGTTATGACCAAGAAACATCCACAGTCGCGCTGGAAAAATGAACAGGCTGAAAATCCCCTGTGCGGTTACCGTGACTTAAAACATCGGGTAGAAAAAATGTTGACGGCAGAGTCGAATTTGGACAACGTAACTGCAGGACAGGTCAGCCAGACTGGATACATGTTAATAACCAAGTTCGATTCCTGGAAGGAAGCATTTTTCTTTTCGAAACTACCCGAGTCTGATCCAGCCTTATAGCGCTGGGATTTAGCGATGTAAAGTGTGGAACAGTGCTTGATGCTCCCTACACGTTTCGCCATGGTTTGATGCTTAGGCACTAGGACGATCAGACCAGTGTAGCTTTCAGATTAGGCAGTTGGTGTCAACAGAACTCGTGACCCACAATAGGGTCACAACCTCGTCCGGTCGTTCACATGCAGAATGCAATGGCAGCTGGGGTGTGAAATTCTGCCCTATTCACTTTATTTGTGACAGCAGGTCTGTACACTGCACAGTGCGAGTGGAACACACATCTGGCAGTACTATTTGGCTCTGTTGATTGACTAGTAAGTTTATTGACATGTTCACCACCTTATACAAGTCAACTTACATAACTCATTTTAATTCTATATGGCACAGTCCCTCCTGAGAAACTAGTAGTTGCTCAACTAGTCAAGATATTACCTGCATTTTATGGAACCATAAGGTTTATTACCATTTGTAGAAGACACTATATCTAAGCCTTTTCATCCTGTTTCTTCAATACTAGTTGTAGTATTATCCACCCATTAACATTCAGGTCTTCCAAGCAATCTCCTTCCTTCAGGCTTACCCACCAAAGCCCTGCACACACAGTCATATTTCACACAGAATTAATATCCACACATTTCCTTCTTTTTCTATGCTCATAATCCTCATGTGCTTGCAACAAGAACATTTCCAGGAAAACAGCATCTACACCAATCCATTCCACTCCATGGGCAGGTGATGTTACATCTTACAGATTTCCCCAGATATAGGTCTACAAAGATCTGAGCCCAGTTATTACACACAAAAATCTAGAAAGAAAGTGTATAAACACACTGCATTCCTGGTGACCAAGTGCATCGAGCAATATGTGTACATGACATTCCTGTGCAGGCTGACTCAGGACTGCACAGCCTCCAGATTCAAAGTGAATGTCTCAGGAGATACACAGACTCTTCATTCTAAGCGAGAGTACCAAGTGCTATACACAAACTCTGCATTGCTAGAAGGGGTGCCTTGACAAATACACACTGTATTCCTACTGGTGATGATCAGAAACACATGACAACACATTCCGCATGTAACAGCAACAGAAAATACAGCAGCAACACATTCCCAGTGAGACCATCTACAGAAATACAAGGGCACTGCATTCTTAATGTGCTTGGAGAAATATGTGTAAATCTTATTCTTAGTGACATTGACAAGGGAAACACACACATAATATATTGGTGTCTCAACACAGAAATGCAACACACAGAGTGCTTCAGTAACACACAGGCACCACATTTATAATGTTTCAAGAAACACAATGCACTGCTAGTGACATTGCCTTATGGAACACATAAGAAGCATTCTCTCAAGAAAGGCTGATACATTGCACTCTTAGAACATCTTCAGATACAGACACTACATTCATTGCTAAGAGTGACTTAGGAAACACACAAGCACTGCACACCTGTCTGTGTGTCGAGAAATACCCAGGCATTTGGATACTGCTCATTCAGCATTGCAACTACCTTCTGGGCTGGACGAATGGGGAATATGGCTTTGATGTCCAGCAGGGACAGAGATACAAAATTAAATTATAATGCTCCAGGAACAGGTCTACAAGAACTGGTACACATGGAAAACAGAAGAAAACTGTTCTATTTTCTTTCACATAATATACCTTGACTGCAACACCCTTTTTACATCTTTCTCAATTTTTCAAGACTCATCTCCATTCATGATGTAACTGAGAAAACATGTGCTGATCTGACAGGTCTGGATGAATTCTTTACAAGCTGTGACTATGTTTTTGCTCATCCACAAGACTGTGTGGAACTAACTTTGTGCACAACTTCTTTTCCAATCTTCACAATGAATCTGACCACTCATATCCCATGTATAGTAAAAATGATCCTCCATCAACTGTAAGTCATTGGATGATCTCTGGCTGCCATTGCACTACCTTTTGCAACTGTTTGTGTATTTTAAGCACTTGAAGGCTGCTCACTCCTTGGATAATCTTTAAGATCTTCACATCCTTCTCTGAATCATTTAAACTCTTGAGTACATAGCTTTATTTCTATAGACAGTTTCAAGCATTTTGTGTGTTCCTTAACTTGTTTTTATAAGTTTGCAGCATAACTTCATGTTCACTTGCTGCTCCATAACAAAGGAAAATACAAATTATGCATGGGGGTTCTTGCCTCACATCAGCATCTGTTGCAAATTACCTGCCAGCCAGGAGCTTCTTATGTGGTCAACAGAAATGGTAATCTCTGGGCACAAGATCAGGAAGGTAAGAGTTGTCTGTAACCTCCCAAACACCGTGTCATAGCTACAAATCCAGGTGAGAGTTTCGGGGCCTGGCAATTTCCAGTTCTTTGGACCCCTTAATAAGCGAAAGACACTGACCTAAAACAGTCACCTCCTGGCTACAGAAACATGACACTGATTTCTGACATACCAGAACACAAGGCTTGGTGCCAGTGTGACGAATGTTTAATTGTCAATGGTGACTACGTGGAGGTCTGATGTGTACCATCTGCTACCCATGTGCCATGCATACACTGAAGTCAGATTACAGTTCTTGGTAGCAAGTGTTTGTTACCTTACATTTTTAAACTCCTTTGAAAATATGTATTGAAACCAAAGATGACTTGAGTCAGTGTCTCAAGAAATGCACGAGTATCCTGTTCATTATGAGAAATTTGAATAAGACAAGTAGAAGGAAATTATGAACAGTAGTGGTGAAACTCATTTACACCTAAACTATTTAGAAGTTAACAAGAAATGATGAAGTGTGAAGTAGGACATTAGGTACATTCTGTAAGGAGATAACACTGCAAGAAAAACTGGTGACAATTAACACAGTAGCATGGATATGTGGAAGATGCTGATGGTTTAGGAACAATGAATGAAGATATCAAATAGTGGGGCTGGTCCCAAATGGACTAGTCATATAAAACAGGGCAGGGATAGAGTCAAGGGAGATATAAGATGGATAGGATTGGAGAAGGCTTATGTCAAAACAATAGCCTGGCACAAATGTCAAAGGATGTTGATGCGATCATAGGTGCTAGGCAGCCCTATCAGTTAACACATATGGACAAATTGACAGAATGCATGGTGGAGAAAAGCTGGAAAACACAAACAAAACCTGCCACCTTCTTCAGAAGTGAAGTTTCAACCAAAAATATGTTTAATCAGAAAGCCCTGTTTTATTGGACAGGCTAATTTAGATACAATTACATCTTGGCTTAAGAACTGGACATATTTGAATCAGACAACACAGATATATGACAAAACCCATAATTAAATTACTTCCACTTTCTAAACATTAATCAGAAACTGAAGTCCCTGGCCAGTGAACAGATATGGATTTTGCCTCATCCTTTAACAACACAATCTAAGAACATGAACTACTTCATTTTGACACCATATTATTTACTTTACCCCCTACCTCATTTTGATACTGTATTATCTACTTCACCAAGGTTTAAAACTGCGAGACATCATTTCATTATCTACTTACTAAATATGACCTACAGTGAGCATGCTGTGGTGGTAGTATGTACTTACAGAAAACATAATTGCTGATTCCAGAAATATATGTGACTGTACCAGGTTTTCTTCATTATGGCACGGTAAGGAGCCAGCAGACTCAATGCTGGCATCCTTCTACCCACTACGCTGTACCATAACCAAGGTAATGGAATAAGAATATTCCCTGCCATGAAACCCTGTGATCATGATAAATACTATTTTAAGATGCACAACTGAATAACTTCAGTCCTTGTAGGACAATTAGAATAGAAAAGAATAAAGCCATGACTTCATATTCCTGACACAACTGAAACCTGTGTTTGTGCAGTGCCACAAAACTACAAAATGCTTATTCCGTTGAATATGCTTCTGTAACTCTCCTGCTTACCCCCTTTCACTTAAATGATGAAAGAGAGAGCATGCAAATTTCTATTATTTTACATCAATTCCTTCAGTGGGCAATGCTGATCGCATAACAATCCCCTTACTAATACTGCCACAATAATAAAATAAAAAAATCAAATGGGTTACATGTGTAGCTAAGATTGTCATACAAGAAATTCATTAAAAATTTTGGTTAGAGACACTGTTCAGACTGGAGAGGCGATAACATTAATACAAATTAGAGAAGTAAAACATGAGAGTGAGAGGCAGATACAAATAAATCAGAGCTACCTCTATGATGATTCTGGTAACAGATGTACTGAACTAGTGGCACTGAAACTTCTGGTTTCATTAGCAGAGGGATGACAGCTAAGCCCATCATGAAGGTGATATGAGATGACAAAGCATAAACCAAACAAGTGCCATCAATGTACACTAGTTGCCACACTTTGAAAGAAACATAACAGGACTATTTTAGAGACTGTGTTGAAGGGGACAGGAACACACCCAGTCATTCCAACCATTGCCAGCCACCAGACAGATTGGTGTGGCAGCTGCAATTGTAGTAGTATGGAATTAGGAACTGACAGATTTGTCTACATACAAGGCAACATCATTTTATTTACACATAAGCACCAATATGACATCAGTTCATTAAAATCAAACAAGAGTGCAAAATTTATCACATTTGTTTGATGTGCACACCCTTACAATCCTCACATAATCAGGCACACCCCTAGTAAAAGCACAACAGACATTTGTCATAAGTTCACTTTTTCCAGCCAACTTATTGTGTCTAATTTCTCTTCCACACAGATTGCCTTTTGCTGTTCTCTTACTGTGGTTGAAATAGGGGAAGTAAGTTAACATTTCTCACCATTCAATAAAAAAAAAAAACTTTAAGCACATGATGACACCACAGAGTATCAATCTGAAACGCATGGTGAGCAAATGATGCAGTTACACTCTGCACGCTGTCTCACAGCCTTGTTCTATGCTCTGAGTTTTGTACACTCTTGGCTGAGTCCTAGTGTGTGTCCAGCCTCAGGGCGTTAAAACAAAAAAGAGAGGACACAAATTAAGATGTGATGCAACTTGGCAAGGGGTATTAAAGCAGAAAAGGCATAAAACAAATGGGCATAGAACAAGGGCTACCAGTATGTGAATTTAAATACTGAACATACTGAATAACCCTAGCTGGTGAGACTTCCGGAAAATAAAATGGAAACATTTATATAAATACACAAGATAATCTGGACGAACTTGGCAAAATTTCCAAGAATACATATCAAATGACATAATACTAGCACATCCACACAGTATTTCAGGAACAATATTCAATTATGTGATGGTAAGTGACATTATTTACCTTAAGACTTTGCTCTCATCATCAGCCCATGTACCACAAAAAATTAAAGTTCTCCAAAATCCTATATATTAACGATTGGCATTTCAGACACCCTGTGGCTAAACGTGAAGGGCACCTTATGCCCCATTTCTTCAAGCCCCTTTGTGGAACCCCCTAGCATGATGCCAGCATTTCCTTTTTTGAGCCGTCTGTGATTAGGCAGTTCATGTGTGTTTTCCCAGCAAGATGCTCAATCCCCCGCCTGGGAGTTGTGTTTGCCCAACATGACCACATCTGTATTGATGCATGTCTGATACCATTACAAACACTCCTCCACTTTTGCAATTTTAAAGAAGAAGAAAAAAATAAAATAATATATTTTTTTAAATTGTGCCAAATTTTCCTTGCAGGAAAGAAAACATTATGAGACAAAGGTGGTGGAAGAATACAGCTGGGCAATAACATGGGCAACAGGGCAGTAATGCTGTGGCTGATGCAGTTCCAGAGTTTCGGAGTTTGGATTTTGATTGGGCTCTCTTGCATATACATAACTGACCATAAGCATACTCAATTCTGACTTGTGCAAAATTTATAAATATTACACTGCTTCAACCAGCTGATAAATAAAGAAGCACAGTTGCATAAAAAATTAGACCCTGAAGACCATCAGCACAAAGAGAAAAGTTATGGTTGGTGAGACAGAGATTACTAAGATGGCAAGACCACCATAATAGATAACTGGAAATCAACATGGATTTCTAAAACTGATGTGATGAAGGGTAGAAGAAATAACATGGAGATAACACAGAATTCTAAGTTGATATGGTGAACTGTAGAAGACATAATGTGGAGACACTCCAATGCAGACTGTTAGGCTACAGGGGCATAAAGTAACCTAATTCATAAACACAAGCATCCAAGCACTTTTATGAAGAATTGTAAAACAGAATAAAACAATATGTTAACATGAGTATGGTACTGTATACAAAATACCAGCTACATAAAATTACATTACATTAAAACATCAATTTTGTCCATGGATTATCAAATGGGACCAGAAAAGTGACGATCATGATGGAGCAGCATTTAGACCACCAAAGTCTCTGGACTTTACAAGAATGACAGGTTTGGTAATGCAAACAACCACATAATCTGAAATTCCTTGAAGCTCTACTACATTCACACAAGTAACAGGCACAATAGCTTGTCCTTCCTAATAGAAATCAAAACAGACTGTACATAGAGTAACAACCACTGTACTTACCACTATGTCACCAACTCACTGTTACCAACATTACAGTACCTCCAGAGTTTTGTGTATTAATGATAACAGTGCGACACGTACCCAACAGGATGCAGACCAGGCACAGAGGGCAGCACAGCCATCAGGCATATGGGGAAGCTACTAAAGGAATCTCCCATTAAAAAAGTAAGACATTATTAATCTTATTTACTTAGCTGAAAAATTCACCATACATAATCAGCTTCATGAATAACAAATATACACAACTCATTTTATACGCAGTACATTTCACATATGGACTGCACAATATTATAACAAAGGATCTCTCAGTTTCTTTTGTCTTTGGATTTACTGATTTAATTCAGTACAGCACGAAACCACCAGATTTATGACAATCAGTAAGATGACTGGCCTAGTTATACACACTGGCACAGACATCCTCCTAATTGGTGGGACTGAACCCATTAACTTACACTGACTGCTCAAGTATTTTTTTTTTCTGCGCCCATTAAATTTTATGCAGTGTGAGGGTGTGGCCTGGATTAAAATGGCAAAAGGCAAGTTACTGCTCTGCACTTTTCAGCAAAATAATGAACATTTGAGCTCTGAAAGATATAGAATTTCTGGACTAATTCAGTGCCCACCACATTCTCAACAGCAACTCTGCAGAAAAAAATGAAGCAGTATCCTGATGATATAAGATCATCTCTTTTAAATTACCCTTACACATTTTGCTATTGTATTTGGCATGTGGCACTCAATTTTACTACATTCTGCTGTCTTGGCCTAGAACAGAGTTTAACAGTGGAGCCCCTGGCATCAGCACTGTTACCACTCTATATTAAGACACACAGATACAGTGGTAATCAGATAATTCTCTTTCAAGGATGGAAGTGGAAGGAAGTAGTCATGTTCGATCAACAGAACTACCCTGGTATTTGCCTGGATTAAGAAATGTAGCATGAAAAGTTTAGACTGTTCCCTAGGCAGGATTTGAACTGGGTAACCCTACAAACGCAGGTTCCCAGTGTTTTATGATACTAACTTGCTTGATCAAGAAAGAAAAAGGACATCAACAGCAGCTAGTGAATACACATTGACTTCTGACAGTCTACACAGTTGTACAGGGTGGGGCAAAATAACCTCCCTAAATTTTAAGGTTAATAAAAAAAAACTATTCGAGATACAAAAATTTTATTTTTGGATTCTGAAACTACAACATGGGAAGTTTTAAATCACATAGTCTTAAGAAGAATATCTTACAAGTGGTGGCCATTGTTTGCGTGGTGTTTGCGTGCAGAGCGCCTGGGAGACTGCAAAACGGACTGTCTGACAGCCTCAATGTTCTCTGGTGTTCGAGTGGTCCGTGGTCGTCCTCATCTTTTTTCAGACACACTTCCTGTTTCCCTGAAGTTCTCAACCCACAACAGAATGGATTTTCGGTCTGGTACTCGGTCCCTGGGGGGGATTTGGTAGCGAGTACGGAATGCACGCTGCACCACTACGATAAGAGTGACTTTGCGAAAAGTAGGTTTCAATGGCAAATGCGCGCTGCTCATTGGACCACACCACCTTTACAACTGCAGTGTGTTGTAACGGGAACTTCCCAACTACCCGCACCTTTCGAGCCCAACCCCACCCTTCTATGGCCTCCCCTCCCTTCACAATACCCTACTGAAAGTA
>Ga0136643_10005657_pt1 | contig 17701 bp, 12 predicted proteins | sample TergutLab28metaG_FD_96883 | JGI IMG/M metagenome (GOLD analysis project Ga0136643, IMG submission 96883) | Labiotermes labralis P1 segment gut microbial communities from Petit-Saut dam, French Guiana - Lab288 P1 (version 3) (version 3) | ecosystem: Host-associated > Arthropoda: Insects >... | reverse complement strand
TCCCCCTATGGGCCGTACAGCCTGTACAGAGCCTCAGTGCCTGTACAGTACAGCTATACCTCTACTCCCCCTATGGGCCATACACCCTGTACAGAGCCTCAGTGCCTGTACAGTACAACTATACCTCTACTCCCCCTATGAGCCGTACGGCCTGTACAGAGCCTCAGTGCCTGTACAGTACAGCTATACCTCTACTCCCCCTATGGGCCGTACAGCCTGTACAGAGCCTCAGTGCTGGTACAAGGATAGGCTTTACCTTACCTTTTATTACTGTTAAGTACATAAGTTTAGATGTTCTCAGTACTCTGAGTGTATTCATCTGTCACTGTTTTGTAATACAAATGCTATGTTTTTGAGATGGGCAGCACTTCTGAAACATTATGTTTTTACTCTAAAACTGAGACAGTGGAAATGCCCAGTAAAATGCAGATATCTTTTGGCACATATATGTGTAATACCTTCAGCAGTGAACATAGACACGGTGTCATTTTAGTTACATGTTTACGTTCAGTTTAAACTATGTGAAAACGATACTATTTTAAAAGAATTTGAGGTATACTTATAAAATTAAAGCAAACCCAATGAATTTTGTTAAACATTACACAACAACCTAAGTATTGTGGGTACATTTATGTTTCAATTCAAATAGAATTGATAGGTTAAAGGCAGGTACCAGCTGCCGTTTAATATGTAGTCACAGTTGTGACAGGTTACAGCAGGCATATGGAATTTTTTTTTTCGTTTGTAGATAGGTAGGTAGGTAGGTACAAAGGTGGGTGGTGGGTGGGTAGATAGGTGGGTACAAAGGTGGGTGGTGGGTGGGTAGGTAGGTACTACGTAGGTAGTTAGGTACAAAGGTGGGTGGGTAGTTAGGTACAAAGGTGTTGGTGGGTAGGTAGATAGGTAGGTACAAAGGTGGGTGGTGGGTGGGTGGGTAGGTAGGTAGGTAGGTACTACATAGGTAGGTAGGTAAGTACAAAGGTGGGTGGTGGGTGGGTAGGTAGGTATGTAGGTAGTTAGGTACAAAGGTGGGTGGTGGGTGGGTAGGTACTTACAAGAAGACAATAAACTGTTCCTATTGATAAAGAATTTCTGTTTTTCAGGGGAGCAACATCCCATTCATCCAAATGCCGATAACAATGAAAGAGTGAGCGAAGAGACAATCTTCATGAAGTTACCTAAAAACAGTGGAGATTATGCGGCGCTTCACCTATGCCGATTATGTGGCAAAGTTGTCCGCAACAAGTGGCATCACTATCGCTACCACAATCCAGAATATTTCAAATGCCTGCTTTGTCATACTGTTCACAATCGGAAAGACCACCTGAAGGCACACATGAAATTTAAGCACAATATTGATTCTTTCTCCAGTGTGCAGCAAGGACAAAACTGACTTTTTGAGTGCTTTTTAGGAAGTAACAATAATCACTACATTTCAGCGCAGTACAAGGTACACCAGAGGGTACACGTTGTTGCAGTTGGTTGAGGTACTGCATTACAAGTCTGGAGGTCGCAGGTTCGATTCCCAATGGTGTCACTGAAATTTTTCAGACATAATCCTTCCGGCTGCACTATGGCCCTGGGATTGACTCAGCCTTTAACAGAATTGAGCACCAGGAATATTTCCTGGGGGGTAAAGGCGGCCAGTGTGTAGGGCTGACAACCTTACCACCTTCATGTGCAAATTGTCTTGAAATCTGGGAGCCTCAACCTCCTGGAACCCTCAGGGACTGTCCAGGCCTGTAATGGGATTGTCTTACCTTTACAAGGTACACCACCTACTCTGCGTTTGTGAGACTGACTGACAAACTCCGTAGTGCGGTATCCTTGAGAAGCTGATGATTCCTCAGCTAATCAAGAAATTCAGTGCATTTCAAAGAACTCAAAAGGTTCATTATGTTGTTCACAACAGCCAATCACTCTTCCCTATCCTGAACCGGATTAATCCATTCGATGCCTTGGTATCCTATTATTTCCCCTCTATGCCTAGGTCTTCCAAGTGGTCTCTTCGGGATTTCCCACCAAACCCAGCACGCATATCTGCCTTATGCTATATCCACCTCATCCTCCTTCATTTGATCAATAATATTGTATTTGTTGAGGAGTAAAGATCACAAAGCACCTCACAGTGCAATTTTATCTACCTTGCTGTTAACCTTGTTCCCCTTAAGTCCAGTTCTCTTCACATCCATACAGGATAATATGCTCAGTCACGGTTTCTGCATGTTTAAATCACTAAGTTTTTAGATAGCAAACATAAGACAGACATTTCAGACCTGATTGGTAACAAACATTCCACACATTTAATCCCATCTTAATTTCTTCGTGCATTCAATTTTTATTTCTTAACCCTTACCCCATTAACGTGGAGAATATGGTGAGTTCGTAATAATGCCAGCAGATGACAGATGGGATTTAACTTGGTGTTTAAAGGGTTAACAGCATTCCGAAATGTTTGAAGTTTGCCACATTTTCAAATTCTTTATTTATTATCATTACGTTATGATTTTGTCCTTCATTCTGTTCGTGAGACACGGATGTGTGTCTTTTCTCAACGTTCACTTCCAGATCAACATCCTTACTAGCAGATAATTTACCTTCTGTGATTTTCTTTACATTATATGTGTTTTCGCTTGCTAAATTAACATCGTCAACATAGGTCATAAGCTGATGTGTCCCATTTAATTTCAGTCCCTTCTGGTTCTCCTGGATCTTCCTAATGACACATTCAAAAGCAAACATTAAAAGCAGTTGTGATAAAGCATTTCCTTGTTTCAGACCATTCTGAATAGGAAATGTATCAGACAAATATTTGCCTATCTGGGTGGGCTTTATAGTTTTCATTTGAATGGGTTTCAGTTAGTCCGATGGGCGTAATCCTGTTGTGTTTAAATATCAGTATAGATCAATTTGATGTTCAGGTGACCGTGCATCATGATAAATTCTTATAATAAAACCAACTAGATACACTGATTTCTCAAATTTATTTTTGGAATAAAACTCTACATGTTTCGGACAGTTCCTCTGTCCATCATGAGGAGTTTCCACTGTACACACAGCAATGGTATATGTCATACAGGTTTGCTGACAGCTTGCAAGCTGTCAGCAAACCTGTATGACATATACCATTGCTGTGTGTACAGTGAAAAACTCCTGATGATAGAGAGGAACTGTCCGAAACATGTAGAGTTTTATTCCAAAAATAAATTTGAGAAATTAGTGCATCTAGTTGGTTTTGTTGTAAGAACCTGTAAGATCATTTTTCATTTTTCGTAAAACATTTTCACAGAAAGCTGAGCTTTTTTTTTTTTTTTGTTTTTATTTGGTGTTACATGTAAGCAGCTACATGTAAGCAGCTACATCTCATCATATTCACTGGTTATGTTGAAGTTAAATGTGTTTAGTGCAATAATATTTACTTAAACATTTATAGTACTTCAGTTGATGGCAAGTTTGAGGTACTGTCACTTTGGAGTTGAGTTATTGAAACCAAATCATAAAGTATGAATCAGCAAATTACTGGAATTTCTTACAAATACTGTGTTGGTGATGTAAAATGATCAGGGCACAGGCTTAGAACATGGCTGCCAACAGTGTGAGGATAGCATCCTTCTATTCTATTCTAGTCTTTGCTATGTAACGTACAACTTACCGCAGTTGGGATGCAATTGTGATCAGGAGATTTGAAGTACTCATAATGAGGTTTCTGAGGATTCAGGTCTTCTGAGTTGTGACACTGTGTCATTGGGTGAACAGTACCTGATGTTTCAAAAGATTGTGTTGCCTTCATCTCAAAGTGTATGCAGTCCAAGAAGGTCAGCCAACACAACCTTTTCCTGTATTTGCTAATCTTAGACTAACTTGATTAAATTCATCCCATTGGGTGTAAACATTCAAAACACACATGTATGTGTTTCAGTCTGACACATCGTGTTGCATTCGGGAGCTACATGTTGTGTTGAAGTTGACCATCATCATGCTTGTTAATAAAAAATTGTGTATTTGTATAATTGTCTAATAATGTAATAATTTATTATCTCTAATTAGCTACTTTCCACCAGTGCTATTTTACATTTTATTGTAAAAAAAAATTGGAAAACTTGGGGGATCCAACAGAAATGTAGATAAGATTATGTTGTATACATTACATTTTTTACCTTCTTTGTAATTACTGTATTTATGGAATGATGATTGTGGACTTTGACTGAAACATGCAGCTACTGGATAAAACACAGTTTTGTTGGACCAAACAATATCACATAATCTTATGTTTATTGGACCGTGCATCATCTTGATAGTTGAATACTACTTCAGTGCTTCAGCCTGCATCTGGATACCACACCGCCCCAGCCAAACCACAACGTAACACCAACACACATCGAACCAGAACAATACAACCCATGAAATAACTCAACAAATATGTTGCAAGCTGCTGAGGATGGATGTATTAACATCCGAAACATGTTGAGCATTAAATAATGAAATAAAAAAGCAAGTGACATGAAGTGGGTCTCTCTTTATTCAAACATCACATAATGTTTAGTATGATCTTGACTGCTTACTCCAGGGGATGGAGTCAGCAAAATCCTTTAAAATTTTGGGACCACTTACCCATTAACTCTGTTTCATGTCATGGAAAACCTGAATCTTCAAAATTATGATTCCTAGGGTTGGGTGTTTTTGTCTTGGAATTTCACAGTCTTAAAATTATCACACATAGTCTCAGATATTTGCACCATCACACTTGAGGATATTTTGCAACACACACAATGAAAATGGTAGGGCATGTCTATGACTTGCAATCATACCAAATACCATGTTTGTAGTTACATGAGTTCACGTTGGGACTGTTTTTTTGTCATTTTATTATTGGGTATTCTATACAAAATTAAAAGGCAGTAGACTGTTCCACCTCAGTAGTTTACATGGCTGTCAATTTGGTATTATTAATAAGACAAAATTAAAAACTGTATAGTTGGCGCTGAAGTCTTGATTGGTTCATAAATTGTGAGGTTAGTATTGACACATTTTGGATGCTTGTCATGCCATTGATCTGTCCATTCTTATTAAATGAAGGTAGTAGGCTACTAAATTGTAATTTATAATCCATATCTAGGGGAAACATAGAGCAATACTGTAAAAGACTCATTAAATACAATAACCAATTAGTTCAGTCTAATGTTATCCTACCTAAAGTTTCATTTATCTCAACTTCCATTTTGCATTCAGCCAGTAATTTTTCCCCTTCATTAACCTCTAGTTGGAAATGGTATGCAGTCAAACACAACTATATCACTTAAGGTGTATTTAATGGCCATACTGGACAACTACATGTTTCGGCCTATACTGGCAATTTTCAGGTTGTCTTAAGAGAACTTAAGGTCCTACTATAGTAGTTTAAGAGAACTTAACTTAAGGTCCTACTATAGTAGGACCTTAAGTTAAGTTCTCTTAAGACAACCTGAAGATGGCCAGTATAGGCCGAAACATGTAGTTGTCCAGTATAGCCATTAAATACACCTTAAGTGATATAGTTGTGTTTGACTGCATACCATTTCCAAATTTCACGCACACAACGGGGATGACACACTTCCTAACCTCTAGTTAGTTTATGGGGTTTTAGTACCAGGTTTTATGCTGCTAACCAAAGAGCCATTCAGTTTAAATGCCCACTGTGGGACATTGGGTGAACAGGTCAAATTTTTAATGACTGTAAATAAACCAACAAATGCACACAATTGTATTAGAATTACAGTAATATTATAAAAACCACTAATGTCTACATGTTCTGGGTCTTATTCGCCCGTTGTCAGGGAGTACAGTAATTGTGCAAAACAATTGCTTGGTGTTGTTACTTGAACAGCGTACTTCTGTTTGACCATTAAAGGGCAGACACATGTTCCTAGATGAAGAAGGCCCTCATAACTATTTTCTGGGATTACTTTGCACCATACCAGATACAAATTGCCAAGAAATTACGTAAAATAATGTGTCAGCTTCGCAGAAGGATTGCATAAGTTTCTGTTTTCCTGTATTTAACACTCTGCCATCAGTTCGCTATAGTTTAACATACATTTTACTAACTGGTTGACTGACTTTTGGACCAGTCTGTGTGTTTTAGTTTTGTTGGTTGCACAGGACATGTGTCATGTGTTTATGTGTTTTTAAGGGCTGCTTTTGTTGCCCTTTTTCCCAGGTAATTGAACAAGACCTCGTGACCTTTGACTCCAGTCATTAGTACAAACATTCATGGATGCCGCATTGATGTACTGCTTGTAATTCATTGGCTGTTACCAGTTTAACATTAAAATTACATCGGAAGTGTCTTGTGTCAAATGATGCTAATTTATTTATTCTAAACTGACCTGCATAGAGTTGATGGTGATGAATTTATCAAGAGGTTATTGCATATGTTGCAATGTAGTGTTATTGAGTTGTTTGGTGTACTGATGGACTTGGATTTGTGAATTTCCCAGTTCAGATCTTCAACACCACAGTGTCCTTCCCGACTGGGGCTTTTGTTGTTTTTGTCAGTGCCTTCAGTTAAGTGCTGGATATTGTGTCGATTGGGTCATGACTTTTTCCTTCAACATCCTTTCCAACTTATGATATATCAGTCATCCAACCTTCAACATTATTTAGTCTGATTTACTGTAGCTGTCATAGGACAAAAACCATAAAAGCAATATAGTGTACAATCTGTGAGACAGACATAAAAAAGTAAAGGTAAAGTGCACCCTTGTACAGGCACTGAGGCTCTCTACAGGCCTTACAGCCCATAGGGAGAGTAGAGGTACAGCTCTACTCTTTCTTGACCACAGCACTAGAAGAGGGTGAGGGGTCAGTGTCACGCCCCAGCCGCTCTTTACCCGCAGGAATACCCAGTACACATTGTACAGGAGGCTGGGTGGGCCCCGGGGCCAGTCTGGACAGGTGCGGAAAATCTCACCCTCCACTGGGATTCGATCCCTGTACCTTCCAGCCCGTAGCCAGTTGCTATGCCGACTACGCTACCCGGCCCACAGGACAGACATAATTTCACCATATTCTTTTCTGTTGCTAATTGCCCAGCTTGAAAGGTGCTGTTATCTGCACTTGTAACTTACATGTGCCAGGTTGTCTCTGTTTTCTAGCGTTTTGAGATACAGAGGGAGCCATTGCCTACTTGAAATTTGAAATCAAATACAGTGGAAGTACAAAAACTTACAGTGACCCCTGGTGCATACCGAGAATTTTACACTGGGGGGCATAAGGGAGTAGGTTTGACAACCTGAGGCTATGTAATATATATGTTTGATCTTAAAAGTTTGTGTCTTAAAAATCATATCATATGTAGAATTGAACATAACTGTTTGCAACATCACTTATATACATACAAATACAACAACGTGTCCCATGATTCATTCACTTAATTTAAAATCCTTAATATCTTTGTATCTACAAAGCCTTTGTCTTCTAAATTTCAATATGGGGCATGCTGCAGCCCTGCAGCTCTCTCCCTTCCGTTTGCGTGCCCCCGTGCAGTGATGTGGAGTGACTTGAACAGTATAACGGAGCAATGTATCGGCTCCATTTCCATACATTGTCCTGAAATGTCAGTGACAAACTACGAACCTATGACATGCAACGTCCAAAAAATGTGAAGTCCTCAGCCGCACTGCTGTGGAGGCCCAAAATTTTCCATAAGATAATACTGTGTAAATATTTAGGAAGAAAAGTTGTGGATATCCACATTATTGGAATAAGTCAATATAATATGTGTGTATATGTATATATATATATAAAATTTCACAGTCTAACTCAGCTTTTTATTAAGTGATTACAATTGAATGATAATTAAATCATTTATAACAGCAACATGTTTCGGCTCCTATTATAGAGCCATCTTCAGGCTGAGTCCTAAAAAGTGTTATATACAATTAACAATGCTTTAGAGTGTAAGAGATCTCATTAATTGTACATAACACTTTTTAGAGTCCAGCCTGAAGATGGCTCTAAAAGAGGAGCTGAAACATGTTGCTGTTATAAATTATTTAATTGTAATTACTTAATACAAAGTGGTTTTAGACTGTGCAATTTTATATATATATATATATATATATATATACACATATATATTCTATTGATTATTGAACACAATGGGGATATCTCACTTGAAAACTGGAATAAGAGTTATTCCCTTCTTAGAATTTGATGTATGCAATGCTGAACCTTTGCGTTATGTTACCAGAGACTTTACCGTTTAGTTACTGGGTGCATGTTTTGCAATTAAAGTATGAATGAGCAGTCATTAAGTTTAGATACTTGAAAGCTGTTATTCATTTGAGAAACAGTTTACATGGAGTGTGCGTGGTGCAGCCATTGATATCACAAAATTCTCTGAACTTGTTCCAATAATGGCAGCCTATGGACTTCTGCATACTTGCCATTTTTAGTGTGTCCTCAGCCATGTGGTATGACTGTTTGGGTTACTGTGTGTCTGTCCTTTTGCATATAACACAGTGTTTTTCAACCGCCGGGCCACGGCCCAGTACCGGGCCCTGGCATCAATTATACCAGGCAGCGAGAGGTTCTCCTGGAATTTGTCATTTTAGTTTTCTAAGTGATTTTCATGAATAAATGTTTTATAATGGAAATATTCTGAGGAGAAAAATATTCATGAATGTGTTGAAAAACTCAGACTCAGATGTTGGCCTGAGAAAACTACAATATGCTACAAGATTTCATTAGTCCAGTGATTGATAACTAATTTAAGTGTAATTTTATATTTGTCAACAAGTCACACTGTATACATAAGTGTACTAATACTCTTTATGATTATGGCATATTTAATTATTAATACTTATATTAGTTAAGTGTATGAACTTAAAAAAAATGGAAAGGTATTTACGAGTAAATCTGTTGGGACCAGGCCCTCGTCGTATGAAAAAAGAATTTGCCAGTCCGCGGTCTCACATATAACAGCTTGACATACCCTGAATGCATCTTCATGAGATTTTATCCTGGAGAATTTTACAAACAAAATGTATTGAGCCATTTCAATTTGTATTTAGCTCAGACAGTTTTTTAATGACCACTTTGCATATCTGCCCATGTTTCTACATGTGTATGTTTGCATCCCTGTTATGTACATGCACCATTCTGATTATGCTTTTCACCCATACATAAATCAGGAAAATGGAATCATACCTCATATAATTAAATTCCATCTACCTGAATGAAAATCTGTTGTTCCAATATTCTGTTTTTCTATATCCTAGCAAAGGGTGCTACAATGGAGCATGATAGGAACTATTCTGTGATAGAAGTGCTGTTGTTATGCTGCATATTGGAGCAAACATACAATAGTAGTTACATTACACATGAACTTTATACCTTCTTGGTACAAGGTTGCTTCTTGTACGGAAGTTATCACACTGCATTTCCATACTCATAAGGCTAAAGCACCTTATTATGTCTTGAATTTGTGTAGATTCTTGAGTTCCAGAGTCAGGATGTTCATTTCCATCAGTTATGCCTGGCTATTATAGCCAAATTTAAACAGCTAGTACTCGAAGTACGTAAAATTCTGGAATACAGATGTAATGTCTTTGATTTCAACCTGCTGTTTTTGTGCTTTAAATAAGAACATATTTTACTATAAAAAATGTTTCATATTGATATTTCAAATTGTATTTTGTGGTTGCTTTTTGTATGGCTTGTCCTCATTTGTGGTTCAGCGGTTGTAACGGATTTCTACGATACGATCAACATCCCTCATTTTACTGTGATGTAAATCTGGCTGCCTGCACCTGGGCAGGAAGTAACCTGATGTAGGCTACTGTCTTTGACATACGACAACATGCAGTTTGGTTGAGATATTTTGATGTTGCTGAGGAATTTACTACCTCCATCTTCAAGGTGCTGGGTGTGATAGGTCAAGTGACAGACTTCATGCACATAGAAAAGATGACTGCCAGTGAAGTTGGCTCACTATTTTCCACCAATGTAAGGTACTTTATTTTACAGGTGAGTCTCAAAGCGCTAATTTTCAGCCCCTGAATAAGGCTGAAGTTTTGTGGATCTTTCTAATGAGAGTCAAAGTCGCTCTTTTGACATCATGATGTGCATGACAGTTTTTTGCGATCTGATGGTAGCTTTTGCGAATTGTGGCCATTAACGTTTGTTCACTTGAAAGAATCACGCTAGTTAAATGATCAAGAACAAGAGAAACGTAAGGATATGATTGAGAAATCCCACCTGTCAGCTAATGGTTTTTGAAACAGTTTGCAATACTGTAGTCTGTCGGTCACCGGGACTAAATGTGGGGTGGTCTGGACTGTCTGGGAATTTGGGCTACTGTGGAGAATCTCCGTTGTATGGTAACTGAAAAAATTGTCACTCAAAGCTGAATTGTAACACCTTAAAGCCTAAATAATGCACCTAACATTGTATTAACAATAACAATAATGATAAGAAATAATAATGAGACTTTTGTTACTATCACTGTACAATAACAGCAAAGTATGAGAGAAATAGAGCTAAAAATTTGAGAGATCATGCTGAGGAGTTGAAGAATGGTTGGCTCTTCCTGCTTTAACCACACTACCTGTCACAGTTTTTGCCCTGGTGATTCAGACCATGACTTGGTCACCAGGAGCATGAGAGAGCTGTAATTCAGGATTACTTGGGTATCTGGGTGTCCAGATTACTGAGGGACCACTGTATTACATTCATGCATTGCCATTGGAAGTGCAAGGTTTTGTGTAATTGAGTTCTATGGAACTTTAAGAGTTCTGTTACGATGCAAGTTAAACTTTATAACGTTCCACATTCAAGAAGTGAGATGGGTTACAGTAGCATTTTCCCTGAAGATGGAGGCAGCAGACAATAAAATGTTAGTACCTGTTATTTTAATACATGTACCATGCATCTTTTACTATTTTGTAGAATGATCAATCAGTGCATAATTAATTGACAAATAATCACACTCCTACATGTTTCAACACTATCATGTCATCCTCAGGAGTTTGTAGTTTGTACCTTGCTAAGTTACACAAGTATGCCAGTGTGGTTATTGGTAATATAATTTAAAATTTCAGTTATGTTTTATGATGTTGAAATCTCAATGTTCTTCTTCCATTGGCACTACAGCCCACTGTGGGCTTTGGCCTGTTGAACAATGCCCTTCCATTTTTTCCTATCTGCCACCAATTCTCCCAGCACTTGAAGATCTCTTTCTACTTCCTCTTTCCATCTTTTCCTGGGTCTTCTCATCCCTTTCAGTTCTTGAGTGAAGATCTTTTTGGGCATCCTGTCCTCCTCCATTCTCTCTAGTTGACCTAACCGGCGTTTAAAATCTTTACGGTATTAAAATCGTCCTCTTTATAATAAAATGGCTAAAATCATTTTGTTGTTAGTACCTGTATGCTAAACTACATGGTATCACATTCTGTAAGACAGAGATTTATAGTAACTGGCTGTGAGAACCTGCAATATCAGAAAGTAAGTCCTTTATAATAACGGTTAGGTCTGAAATCATGGAATTGGAAACTCTCCACCAGTCACAGGTTAATGCTGCTGAAAATACTGGTTGTCCCAACCAAGACAATATGGGAAGATGGAGATTAGGCAAACTGTAACAACCACTACTAACCATTGCAGAAGTGTAAGTTCACTGCTTCTTTATGGAACCAAAAAGTACATGATAATATGTTCAAGAAAAAACTACATATAAAATATACAAATCTGGCTCAAAAAGTTGTACCACAATGGCTATCTGGAAACCAGGTGACTGGTTTAAGTTGTCATTATAGCCTTTCCACAGCAAATATAGATCTGTCTTTCCATGTTAAAGGTACAAGTAAATAAAACTAAGTACTGTGATTGGCAGCAATGTGTACAGATATAAAGCTGTAGATACTTGGAAAGAAAAACAGGAAGGGATTGCTGTACATTCAGAATATTTTATTGTGTCTTGTGATATTATGTGTATTATGTTTGCTATATTTGTGGAATATTTTATTTTTTTACATAATCACACAATGTGCATCAGGTATATAACTAAATTTTAGTAAAGTTACCTAACTGCATTGTAACAAATGTGAAAGTCTAAGACCCTAACATTTTTTTTCTGCACTTAATAAGATCCTGTTCTATTTTGTTGTTTTGCCTCCAGTCAGAAAATTTTGAGAAAGTATACCTAACTGTGTTATCTGTGTTACTTCTTGTAACACAAACTGATCACAAATTTGGGTGCATCTTGTACATGTATTAACAGATAAATTATTGCATAAATATTGTTACGAGTAATTTTGTTTACCATGCAGTTCAACATATAATTCTGAAAACAGAAGTATAAATGTTTATGAAGCTGATATAATATGTCTGAAGGCCATTATTAAGAATGTAACACATGTTTGATGTTTGCAAGATGATTTTTGTTTACTCTATCATTATCTGAGTATATCACTATGTCATGAAATAAAATTTTGGGCAGTGTTACACAATCCATGCTAACTTAATAAAGTTAATCTGCACAGTTTTAGATACGAAACTAGCAAACATTGTAGGAACAAAAGAGAGAATATTTGACAGACATTGTGCAGTTCAAGCACAGAACACAGACAACAGACACATGCATATTGGTATAAATCAGTGTTTCTCAACCTTTGTGAGGCCGTGGCACCGTAAATTCTTTTTTTCATAAGACGAGGGCCTGGTCCCAACAAATTTACTCGTAAAAATACCTTTCCATTTCTTTAAGTTCATACATTAAACTAATATAAGTATTAATAATTAATTATGCCATAATCATAAAGAGTATTATTACAATTATGTATATGGTGTGGCATGTTGACAAATATAAAATTACATTTATATTAGTTATCAATCACTGGACTAATGAAATCCTGTAGCATATTGTAGTTTCCTCAGGCCAGCATCAGAATATTTCCACTATAAAACATTTATTCATGAAAATTGCTTAGAAAACTAACATGACAAATTCCAGGAGAACCTCTCATGGCCCAGTATAATTGATGCCAGGGCCCAGTACTGGGCTGGGGCCCAGCGGTTGAGAAACACTGGTATAAATGAACTGAATAATGGTTACTGGCCTAGACGTAAGGGATGAGAAACGTGACCTGCTTGCAGATTCCCACAGTTTTTTTTTTGAACAAGTTGAAAAATGAATTTGTGTCAGTCATTGAATTTGCATTGGTTTCGTGATGTTAGGCAGACTGATACATACAGCTGAACTACTTGTGCCTGAGTCCAATGCCTCTGAAGTTGAGATGGCTATTGAAGAGTTGAGAAGATATAAAGCACCAAGTATTGCTTAAATTACATCAGATTGGATTCAATCAGGAGATAAAACAATGTGTACTGACATACATAAACTTAGTCTTGTATGACTGGGATCAGGAAGAATTGCCTCAATGGTGAAAGGAGTCAATTTGTGTACTTGGATATAAAAATTATGTTAAAACCGATTGTGTAATTTGAAGAACTTATTTCAGAAAGGGTGTTTTTTATTTATTTTGGAGCACTTTACTTGCTGCTGCAGTATAATACACAGAGACCTTCAGTGCCTTGATCTAAAATTAAAACTGTCAGGTATTTTTAAGACTGCAACAAAGCATTGTTATGTTAAACAATGGTAAATTGTCATCTGACACTTCTTCTTATTGCACGGACTTGCTCCACAGGGTGTGTTACAACCAGCTCTGCATGTGATCAGAGGCTTTGATAAACATACATATTGCACTTAATTTAACTGAGAAACTGGTCAGCCAGATTTTTGCTAGTTGTGTATGAACAGTTTGATAGACAGTGGATGTGGATTGGACTTACCTATCTCAGAACAGACCAGTAGAAAGTCGTTATTTTGGATATATGACTATCTCATTATTAGCACTTCAGATAGGTTCTGAGCACTGTAGTGGATGATTTTGGCCTCTTGGATTATTACACTGTTTAGCAGAATTATTGATTCCCAGCATTTCCAATCAGTGAACTGCTTTCAACTCCAAGAGTCAAGGAGTCAGTTACCCTTGAAGTCAAAGGTGGTATCTTCGTTCAAAACGTCAGGAACCAATAATGTCATTACTCAGTGTAACAACCCAGAAGACCAGAATCCTCAAGGTCATCAATGTGGTAATCTCAAATCTTGCATCTTCATGGAGCTTTGAGATCCATAAAGTGCAAGGAATCTCTTCAACACTCTGCATTTCTGATACCTATCCAAGATGAACTCTGCCCCACAAAGTTAGTTAGTCAGTTAGTTAAGGTAAAGGTAAAGTGATCCCGTTACAGGCCCGGTGTGGCCCAGAGGGTGGGTAGAGGTATAGCTCTACTCTTCCATGACTGCGGCACTAGAAGGGGGTGAGTGGTCAGCAGCATGCCCCGGCCGCATTTTACCCCCGGGAAAGACCCGGTACCCATTTTACTGGAGGCTGGGTGGGCCCCAGGGCCGGTCTGAATGGGCGGAAAATCTCGTCCCCACCGGGATTCGATCCCAGACCTTCCAGCCCGTAGCTCAGTCGCTATACTGACTGAGCTACCCGGCCCACAAGTTAGTTAGTTAGAAACATTACTTTTTGAAAAAGGGGGAGGAGGAAATAAGAACAACATGAAGAAGACCAGGAACTAGAATGAGAAAATAAAAAAGGAGGTAATGGAAAATAGAAGGACAAGAATAATTATAAGAACAGCTGAACATGAAGAGGAAGAAGAACAACAACAACAACAGAACAAGAAGAAGACTGGTTTCTCTAAATATGTGGTAATATTTTTATTTCTTGACATGGTGCCACATCCAGTGAAATAATAAGAGAACTTTGTAACTTTATTAATCATTTTAAGAACTTCTGGGATTGTTATTTTCTTAGTGAAAATAATGGAGACTGGTAACTTTTACATTCATGACATAAGCTTTGTAATCTTAAGTTGAGGCAACCCCGTTGTGTATGTAACAATAAGTTAAAGGACAATGTAGGTCGAACACAACTAGTTAATGAGCAGGGTGTTAATGAAACAACATGTTTTGGCCTACTGGGAGGCCATCATCAGGTTTACAATGTTAGCTCTAAGACACAAATAATAATGTGAGTAGTGGATGTTGAGATCTCATCATCATGCTTTATCCTCCTACACACAGTCTTTTCTCATATATACTTTGTAAAGCATGATGATGAATTTTTGAAAGGAAAATATTTAGAAGAATATGTGGTCCTAAATATGGAAATGGGGAGTGGAAAAGTCAGACGAATCGAGAACTAGAAGAGATGAGCAAAGGAAAAAATATAGTAAAAATGGATAAAAGGGCACAGGATAAGCTGGTTAGGTCACCTAGAGAGAATGGAGGAGGATAGGGACGAGAAGAAGGGGAAGACCCAGGAAAAGATGGAAAGAGGAAGTAGAAAGAGATCTTCAAGTGCTGAGAGTGAGAAGATGGAGAGAATTGATGGCAGATGGGAAAAAATGGAAGGACATTTTTCGACAGGCCAAAGCCCACAGTGGGCTGTAGTGCCAGTGGAAGAAGAAAGCATGATGATGATATCTCAACATCCGCCACTCACATTATTATTTGTGTCGTAGAGCCAACATTGTAAACCTGATGATGGCCTCCCAGTAGGCCGAAACATGTTGTTTCATTAACACCCTGCTCATTAACTAGTTGTGTTCGACCTACATTGTCCTTAAATTATAAGCTTTGTACTTGATATATTTGTAATTAATAATGCAATATAATTAAATTAATAATCAATGTCCCTCATTTTATTCAGTGATAATCCCATGATGTGCATAATAACTATTTCTCTTGTTTCAGAGTTTAGACATTGGCGCAAGACTGAAATTTTTGAACGTGTGGATGGAAGTGATATGAGACGCCGATGTACCCTCTGTGGGAAAATGGTGACTCACCTGCGAAATCACTATTATGTCCATTTTCCTGGACAGTTTTCTTGTCAGTTCTGTGGAGCAGTGTACACTCGAAGTGACAGTCTGTTCTTGCATGTAAAGAATAAGCACTCTTCAGATTGCCATAACAGTTATTAATAAGGAAATTCTCCCTTTAAGTGTTTTATGTGTATCTTGCATACTGTCCTTGAAATACATACTACTCTATGCACATTATCAACAAGTTCAACAATATGCACATTTTACAGTTTTTAGGTGCATTGGCAAAATTGCGAAAAGCGACAGCTTCGTCGCGTCTGTCTGCAAGCCTGTCTGACCGCATTGCACAACCTGGCTCCCACTAGACAGATATTCATGAAATATATTTGAATATTCTTCATAAAAATCTGTAGACAAAATTCAAGTTTTGTTCAAATCTGTCAAGAATAGTAGGTACTTCACGTGAAGACCTACGTACATTTATGATAGCGTCTTGCATGACTCTTCTTAGAATGACAAAAGTTTCAGAAAAAAGTTGTGGAGAAAATCAAAACACATATTTTACATTCCATAACTTTTTTTCCCAAAAATCTTACCTCTTATGAGATAATGTGCAAAAATATGGTAGAGCCGGACAGGCCACAGTTAACAGTAGGTGCATGTGCAGTGCAGGCTGGATAACTAAGGCTACAGACACACACTCAGAGTATGTAATATATTTTACTTTTCTGCTGCAACAGTGGTTAAGTGATCATGCTTCAGTGTTAAATTGTACATACATGCCTGTCTTTTTAATTGTGACATTGATTAGTTAAATTTCTTAGACTGTAACCTTCCTTGTTTCTAAAGAAACAGACATATGTGGTACTGTAATGCAAAAGACAGAATTATGGGGTTTTATTTGTTTGTTATTGCTTGTAAAACATCAGACAACCAATTCCTGGAAGCAAATGATCTTGATGTACAATTTTCAGAATGTTATTAAATTTTATTACACTACCTTGTCAGTTTAATGCAGAGCCCGAAACAGTCCAGGTTCAATGCCAGGTCATTCCATGCAGATTTATGGTGGTCATAGTGTTTTTTTTTTCCCCTGTAAGCATCATTCCACCTCTCCTTCATAATCATATTTTATCGATCTACCTTCAGTGATATATAAACTGTAATTCAACAGATATATTGTGTATTATGTTGTGACTGTCTCCACATCCTTGGGATGCTCCTGTAAGTGGATGTACGGCAGTAATGATAAACTCAAACTCAAAATCAAATGGCAGCACCATTTAGTAAAGCACCTTAGCCTCTCTGTTGAAATGAAAGAAGAGTCTGATTGTCTGTAGTGCATTTATGGGTAAAACTAATGCATGATGTTTGTGTGATTACATAAAATGAGCACAGGAATGTTTCAAATGATAAAATGGAGGTACACAGAACTCTGGGGACTGCAGTAGCGGAGTTGTTAAGGTGCTGCGCTTTGATTCCAGATGGTGTCATTGGAGTTTTTCATTGACATGATCCTTCCGATCACACTATGGCCCTGGGGTCGACTTAGCGTCTAACAGAAATGAGTACCAGGAGTATTTCCTGGGGGTAGGAAACGGCCTGTGCATAGGGCTGACAACCTTACCACCATTCTGGGCCATTGTCATGTAATCTGGGAATCTTAACTTCCTGGAACCCTCTCTGCACCTCGGGCCTGTAACGGGATTGATTTACGTTTTACACGGAATTTTATTCATCCCAGCTGTTTACAGTGATGTACTGAGGGGAGGGGTTTCAACCCCCCCCCCCCCAAAATTCCAAAGGCCCCCCAAAACCG
>Ga0136643_10005655_pt1 | contig 17702 bp, 8 predicted proteins | sample TergutLab28metaG_FD_96883 | JGI IMG/M metagenome (GOLD analysis project Ga0136643, IMG submission 96883) | Labiotermes labralis P1 segment gut microbial communities from Petit-Saut dam, French Guiana - Lab288 P1 (version 3) (version 3) | ecosystem: Host-associated > Arthropoda: Insects >... | reverse complement strand
TATCCGAGGTAAAACTCGGTGTGTTTTGCTACATTTTGACAGTTCAAAACGTTGTGTATGTCCTCTGTATAAATTTCTATACGCTTTCAAAGTTGTAAAGCTCTTTTTGAAACAACCTGTATAAATAAACCACAAAATGCACTTCAATGTTCATGAGCTGTTTTATTCGCATTGTTCTCATCAAATGTTTCGGCCGCTTTTGCGACCACCTTCAGGATATTTTTACAAGAATACAAAAGTACACATATGGTTAGTCGTGTCGTCGTTACAACTAACTATATTTGTACCTCCGCATTCTCGTAATAACAATGTCACTCCGATGATGGCCGCAATATCGGCCGAAACATTTTGGTGAGAAAATTATGAATGAAATACATCATAAACATTCAAGTGCATTTTATTGGTTATTTACATATTATGGACCTGATTAGTGCACTGAAGATGGGACGTATCACAATAATCTGGATTATTCTTTTTCTGATACCACCTGTATCCTCCATAATACAAGTGGAGTGTAAAATCCTTTCGCGTTTCCAGATCTGGCCGTTCGTCCAGTGATCTGTGCCACTTCCGTCATTCAGGTCTCATTCAAGAACGTAAAACCAAAAATGATACGAATACCCAGAGAGTATGTGATTTTAATGGAAACAGGTAACGGGCTGGATAAACGAGGATTCGTAGTTCGATTACCGGCAGCATCAAGGGGTTTTTCCTTCTTCATCGCGTCTGGAAAGGCGATGGAGCTCATCCATTCTCCCATTCAAATGGAATCGGGGATCTTTCCACGAGTCAAGCGACCAGGACGCGAAGTTAACCAGTTAACCCTACTTAGTGCTACCCGTTCCTCTCCTTGCACACCGTCGTGGAATGCCAAGCGACGGGTATATACAAGTGTCTTTATAAAACCATGTTACATACATATTTCCAAAATCTGATACAGCGGATAACGTCAGTCTTTTAAATGTAGTTGAACTGACTGAATTCATTGAAGCGTGACAGTGGTAAGAAAGTTCAGTTAAGGAAAAATAACAGCACAGCCGAACAGCAAATCTTATTCATACCCGCGAAATTACAGTCAAACGCAGTAATGTGAGTGTATTTTATGTTCAGTGGACCGTGCATCGTACAATATGGCAATAATTATCCAACAAGATGCAACATAATACAGTTTATTTAAATCTGTCAATTGCTCAACATGTTTCGGGTGGTATTTCACCCATCATCAGGAGCTCATAACACTGTATCTACAGTATCTGGCATTATTGAGACCGTTGATGCTACCTGTCCCATCCAGTCACGTTCGCGGCAGGTAGCTGCACAAGTCTCAATAATGCCAGATACTGTAGATACAGTGTTATGAGCTGCTAATGATGCGTGAAATACCACCCGAAACATGTTGAGCAGCTGACAGATTTAAATAAACTGTATTCTGTTGCACCTTGTTGGATAATTATCGTCATAATGTGTGTTGAAATATTATCAATTAGAGATTAAAGTAACGAAAAATAATAAAAATGGATGTGGAGGCAGAGAAAGGGGCCGCGTTTTCTGATAAAATGAATGTAATTTAAAAAGTCAGTTTTTCAAATGTTCAACACTAGAAGAATAATCGATACATTCTCAAGACACATTAAAGAAACCTTAACACTGACAGCTGGTAATTTTCAGTGGGGTGTCTTCAGTAACGGACATGAGCGACTCGGCTGTTGTCATTTAAGGCACTGACATGAAATTCAATAAGACGTAGGAAGGGTCAGCTGCAATTGCAGACTTCCATAATGAAATCAATAAGCGCTACAAAGATTAAACACCGCCGTACAGACTAGCAGGTGCGGCGCCATAGACGACCACAAAGCAAAGTGGAGCCTAAATTTGCCTGGAAGTTTTAAAAGATTAAACTTACTGCAACTTAATCTGTACCTCGCCGATTGAGCAAGTATATCTCTGAGAAACGCTTCAAAACACCAGAAAATATTATAGAAACTACAAATCTAATTAAGCAGTTATATTAAATGGAATTGGTCTTTCAGATTTAAACATGACTGGTCGATATATGGAAAGCAACTAAGATGCTCTGTACCGTACGGAAGTCCACTGTTTTTTTTTTCAAAATTAATAATTACTCGCTCTTTATTAGTGATCTCCTCTCTTTCAATAATTATGCAACCCCTGAGCACAATCAGGTTACACTGAATCAGGTACACTGACCTCCAGCGTAATGCTCTGAAGCATGAATTTCATGGCACAGATAGTGTCCGTAAATAATAAACAGTTTAATTTTGTATTAACCACAGCACGATTTAGGCAAGGCTGAAATGCACATCAGCTCGAAGGGTCGTCTCTCGGGGTAGAATAGCTGCAAGTATTTGTACATTCTGGACCCTAGGAAGAGTTACATTGGTCATAGAGCAAAATGGAGTCCTGAGTATAAAAGACGTTTTGCGCTTTAGCTTTCCATGAAAAGTCTTTTGTAAGAGAGAAGGATAAATAAACAAACAAGTAAACATTTTACAGCAGAGGACCCACGAAGTGGCCTCGAAATCGTCGAATACAACAACGAAATTCGTCTTCTGTTAATTCATGGACAATGTCCCTGTGTTCCCTGCGGTACTAGACCTGAAACACCGGTCACAGAAAAGTATGTAAAAATTAAGATGCTCCCCAAAAAGTATGGCACGAAGTCATGTGGCTCGAGCCACTCATGGCAAACACGCTAAGATTTGTTAAAGTTTTTCTCAGTGCTCTTTTTACAGTTGTTGTTTCATATGATATGTATTTCTCAACGATAACTCACACGTGCTCTGAATAAAACAGATTAAGATCGTAGAAATAAAGTATTAATACATTATTACCGTGCAAAACAATTTAGTGAATAACTTGCGTATAGGTGTACAGTATACCTGGGTGGTTACATTATTTCATCGACGAGGTAATTTATGGACAACCGTACTGAAACAATGAGTCTCTACCGCAGAGCAAACATTGTATAATACCCAGCATAAAGATGAGCTGGTTAATTAAGTTTCTGGAAGTTGTCTTCATTTGTTCTATGAATAAAATTAAATACAAATATACAATCTGCGACCAAACTTTAAGAAGACAGCACACGTGCTCGACAAGAGTTTATATTGCATGTAAACTATACTTCTAGAAGCAACAGCTATCCATCTCTAACAGTGTACTACTTTCTTTGCGTGTGACAGAAGTACGAAAGCGTGCTGTCCCAAGAACGTAGCATGGTACTCTTCAACGACGTATAAGTACGAGTATTTACCAGTCCATACGGCTTTAACATCCCAGAAGATTTGTATCCCCATCTCCACTCCTGTGAGAAGGTTAACTCTCGCGAGATCTCACACCCTTGGAGCAGAAACTGTGAGTGTTTCAGCAACAAGTACCTTACGAATATGCCTCACTCCACTTGTCACCATTTCGATATTCTGAGTCCTTATTCTAAGAAATAAGTTATTCGTAAAAGTTTTACCCTTTGTGACATATCGCAGCGTAGTATGGTTGACAGGTTCCTCCGAAGAGGTCGCACAAATCTAACATAGTTGCAACGTTACATTCCACAGAAACGTTACCTTTATACCCACCGTCGCGAAAACCTCGAATCTCAAGGCGTTAGTCTTATCTCAAATTGTGGGGAGTTTATACTACCCAATTCGAGTTAAGATGCGTAACCATACAGACACAGTATAGTTGCGTCCGGACATTTGATCCAAGAATATCCGAAATACAAGTCACGATGTATCATGTACCTGAGGGGCATAGTAATAACGCAGCTCGTGTTGCCTGCACAATTCAGGTTAGGGAGCGCCAATCTCAAGTCACATCAAATTACACTGAATTCAATTTACGTTTATTACAACGCAGTGTCTAGTGAATCGCAGTGCTCTAGTTACACTGTCACATTGCAGGTCATGAGCAATGGTTTATATTATAGGTTACAAACGGCAGACCACTGGCTGGCAAAGCCTCGTTCATAAACCCAATTCGGTTCACAAACTAAATTATAATAAATTTGTTCTATGAGAAGTGAAATGCAGTGAAACTACTGGCCGAAAATTATTAGTCCTTTAGAGAAAAATGATTCTACGTCAAACACTTTACCGAACTAAGAATTAATACGTACTTCTGAAAACTCGAATATCAAAATTTCTGGTCATTATACAAAAGTTTTCTAAGCAAAGTGTTGTTTGTAAGGAAAGTTACAGAAATGCATGAATATGCCATATATAAACAAACACGTGAAAGAACATTTTGTTGAAATCTGTGGAATTAGACGGATAAGACCTTGGACAATTCTACAACTGTGTACGTCTGTAGACATACGTGTGCATTTCTCTCTACCGGGCTGTCTAGTGTCAATACAGGCCCCCGCGAATGGCGAATTCCCTGTCCCGCAAATATCACCGCATTTTGACTACATCATAGTCTCACAATTAAATACAAATCGGAACAGACCTGAGAACTTATTTCACAACACAAAAAGATAAGACGAAAATATTATCTTAACAACAGTACAGAGACACTTATTGAGGTACAGGATGAGAATAAAACACAGCTTATATGGGCTGGATGGTCAGGGGTTCAAATCCCGGTATGAGCAAGAGGTTTTCATCTCCACCAAAACGTCAAGACCGGATCCGTGGTCCACCCAGCCCCCTACTTAATAGTAAAAGGCTTCTTACTCTGGGATAAACCATTCGGAGTGTGAAGTTGACACCTCACCCCCATCTAGTGTCCAGGTTAAGAATAAGTGGAACTACACATCTAATCCACCTGTACGCCTTTATGGCGCGGACAGGTCAAATTTTATCTTTAACCTCTTCAGAAATCATATTACGACAAATGAAGAATTTATGGCCCCTCATTAAGTCAAATCGGCAGCTAGTCCTCGTATAGGTAAATAAATGTAATTGAATAATCTTTCAAAATAATTATCGATTTTAAGTCACCAAATTACGTCAATAAAATTCGAGGTGTCTAAAAGTTAAATGGTCACTTACTATAAATAATGATAATAACTGAAGTGTCCTAACTGTAATTCCTATCACGCACAGAGCAAGTAAATGCAAAATGTTGTGCGTTTCAGAGAGACGTGTAAGACATGTCTGTTCAGATGCAATTCATGAAGCGGAAATTTCATTCGGACTTGTCTAACAGAGAGGAGCTGCAAGTTTATTCGAGCAACCTATCTTGATTTCAAAGGTATTATACATGTACAGCTAGCATCTGTGGGTCGGTTGCCTTTTGGGGCCTATTTTATGTCTTCTGTTACAAATTAGGGGTATTGACAAATGACTACGTTCCATACATACACAATGTTTGGTAACGACTACCGCTTAAATACCATTGCCACCACGGCGAGTCTACATTGACCATACGTCACCCTCAAAAAGTCACCACCAGATATCAAAAGCAGATCTTCCAACTAGCATATAAAACAATTTTTTTTATTATGTTTAGTACTCAATATGTAATATATCACATCTGAATTTTATCTTAATAATTTATTTTATGTAGAGTTACCAGGAATATTTTAACTACTATTTGTAATACGAGATCTCGTAACTTCCAAAGCACCAACAATTGTACATACAAACCAATCTGAATACTAGCCTGAAGATGGCTCTGTATATGAGCCGAAACATGTAGCTAGAAATAAAAGTAATACTTCTGATAAATTGAGAGATGTGTATGACTATGTAATTCTATAATTTCACACTACATATTCTGATCATACAAAACACAGCACGGATGCCTTTCTTAAAAACAAAAATAAAAAGAAAGTTTGGTAAGGATTTGAAGCAAGGATATACCGTAGCCCCCCGAAATTTTATTTATTCATTTACTACTTAATATTTATTTATTTATTTGAAGTGTAACGACGCTATCAGTAAGAAAGAACATATAGCACCGATTAAATTAAAGATAGCGAATTATTAAAACAAAATGGTTTGTAAGATAGCCTTGTGTTGTCTAATATCAGAAAATGTTTCAGCATGTGATTGGAGAAAATGAGTAATATCACGAAAATCCTCAGTCAGGGAAATTCGGGGCATTGGCCGAGATTGGAAACAAGTCACCTCCGAAGCAATTCAAAAATCTTAGCGCTTGAGCGAATCCGCTCCGTATCAGATCACAAGTTTTACTTCCTCTACTAGTACCACACGAATTGTATTGAAAGTAGAAATCATACGTAAAGCCAAATTAAAGGGAAATAAGAGTGAATTGTGGTTACAACACAACATCCTGTGTGCATGCGTTTAGAACGTGCAAAGTCAAGGAAAAGTTCTAATCTGCACAGCAGAAGCTCTTAAGCTTTGACTCTCTCAGCATGAAGTTTCAGATTTGCGTGCTGCTAATTGTACGATAATTCTGTAGTGTCGGGAGAACATTCCTTCTATTTCATTCCTGCTAATATGCTGGATTAACTTCGCCTCTTTGTGGTTGCATAATCATGTACATCCAAATAAGTTAAATACCACACACCACTAACACCTCATGACTGTTTTACTGTCCCAACAAATTTTTAATTGAACAACATAAATGTGAACAAACTTTTTCACTAATTCAAATTAAACTACCAGTGTCTCCTTTGAAAACGAATGAATAGGACAGAGACTAGTCGTGGGTGTCCCTAGTTTTATTCAGTTTCTACGCAATAACAGCTCCGAAGATGAAACTAAGCTTTTTAACAATTTCATGAAGACACAAATTACAAATATCTTATTTGTTTTATAAATTTCACTAAATATGTGAAGCATAAAAATTCCTAACAAGCTACTAAAATATTTTATTGTAACTCAAATTTTATTACCGTGTTGTTCACAATACCCTGTCTGTGGACCCAATTCAGAGCCAGATAAATCTGCTCAGCATTCCACATTCTGTTTCCTTAAGATCTACCTTAAAATATTCACAGTACTAGGCCAACAACATGTACAAACTTAAACACTTTATTATCCAACTAATGCACTACTATACAATTCGTAGATACAATTAAAATTATAAAATATGGACGTGGTCCATGTCAACGGACACGATAGAATCATGCTTGTAATTTTAGCCAAGCACTGCATAAGGCTCCATGATGATGTATCCTCTGTGGTCCGAAACATGTTGCAGCAATTTTAAATATTTTATAATTTTAATTGGATCTACGAATTATATATTAGTGCATTAGTTGGATAAGAAATTGTTTGCCATTGATGACGGTGCAAACATGAAGAATGGTCAAACTCGTTACATATATATTTATTTCATAACGTCACTCTTATTATCTTACATGTTTCGGTCTGCCACGGACCATCATCAGGGAACCAAACGAAGGACTACGGCGTAAAACCAAATCAGTCACTTTTTATACAGATGACGAGGTGTAAAAAATTAGCAGGGTTGACATGTAGGCATTCTTTGTAGAGTTGTATAAACGTTACGGGTCTTGATATATCGGAAATTAATGTTTGATTCCTTGATGATGGTCTCTTGCGGACCGAAACATGCAGGAATATTGTGATATTATATTACAAATATGCATGGACATGTTTGAGAATTTTATTGTTTTAGTGTCGTGAATCTGTTATCGACAATGAAAAGAACGAACAATATAAAATACGCATCTTGATATTATCTACCGAGTACGTCAGGGTCTGCAAGTTGAGTCGTGCACTTTAGGTTTTCAGACCCCAATTCTGTACACAGTTTTCTTTCTCCCACGCGCGCTATTTGCCCGCTCGTTTATACTCCGTGATTTACCACTCAAATATTTGCGAATAGGTAAAGATATTTTTTGTGTTCTGCAACTGAAACTTAACATAATTTTTTTAAATTACTGTGGCGTTAAGAGTATGGTCCTATACATGTTTCCTAACCGCATTTTGCAGACAAAATCGATTATTTAAAAGCAAGTTATCAAGTATCCATTGCTGCGACCGCATCTCTTCTACGGATCTACCAATCTTTCTATGTAGTCATAAACCATGGCAGGTGTGCCGTTTAAGATTCGTGATTCAAATTCAGGATTTCCCGAGTTCGTTAGTCCACCCGTAACCTCTGACCAAAGTGTTTAGTGATTTTCCTCAGTCTCCCGTGGCCATTCCAAAATGATTGCATTCCGTCTGAGCACAACTACAATACATTACTTTCTTGGCTATATGTTTCGGTTTTCACAAAACAATCTTCAGGCCAATGTTAAACATAGGGAAGTACACTCAGTATATACATACATTGTTGGATTCCATAAAATCATAACAAAAGCAAGTTTAAGATCTAATTAGGGAATATTCTGTAATTAAAAAGACACACACGTACGTACGTAAATATTCTTATCGGTAGGAAGGTACTCCTGTAGTAAACAACCCGACGTTAGCTTAAAATAGTCCCTTAAAATAAGTCACGGCCACATCCGTCACCATAATTTTCGGAGTACACATATTAATTCACAAATGATTTATTCAGAGCTACACAAATGGTTGAGTTAAAAAATCTCTTAAATAAACCAAGAAACAAATCAAAAGATAATTAGTGTCCGCGTCAGTATTACAGCTAACATGCTGTACGTGAAACATGCAGGGACTCTGACTGAACGAGTAAGGGGCACTGGTACAATCAAAGGAGCAAAACGAAATACTTCAAACTACGACTGCCAAAGGGCCGCTTCACCCGACACAAACCCCAAAGGACTGCCCCGAGATTGAACTGTACGCTGTAGGAAGTCGATACGCGACTCCATGAGCGATCTTTATTTACACAACTACTAGGAACTGGCCTTGTGAACTTTTTACACACATACTGCTCGTACCGCTATACTGGTAAAATTATGTGCCGTCAAAAACAGTCTTTAACTTGTGTCCAATATTTACATTTCGCATCATTAAACACGCAGTAGGAAGCAACCTATACATGAAAAGGACAAATAATCATGAGAAACAGCTAAGTGGACAAGTCAAAGTCGTTAAATAACTGAGATTGTGGGGAGGTTGAGAGGGTATAAAGCAAAGAGGCAAACAAATCTGAATCGTTAGAGTATAATACGGAAGAAAATACACGTCAGAGGGTAATACGCATCTGTACTAAGAAAACAATAGGAACACAGGCTCTACAACAAAGCCAAATGTCACTTATCTCCAATATACACAGCACAATCGTGTCGGAAACTTCGCAACGTTTGAACAAACTGGACGGGCATTTATGAAGTAACTAGCACTTCTACGATAACGTAATTTAAAATTTTAATCAAGAAACCAAAAGCATTTTGTAAAATATTTCCTGCTTTTAACATTAAATGTACGCTACACGGTCTGGGACACTGACGACGTCCTTAAATAAATTACAATAACTCAAATTTAACAATAACTCGAAGGGAGTATCTTCAGCCGAGACCGTCAGTTCGGTCTATAAACAATTAACGTAGGTGCAATCGCTCTTCACACTTGACAAGACTAAATTTGCGGGGATGGAAGAAATATCCAAGAATTATTAAATGTTGTCATAAGCTGAGGAAAATAAGCTAGTATTGTGACTGGTAACTGACAGTACAGGTAACTACTCTACTACTGCAAGATTTCAGGTTTCTGCTGCGGTGCAGTAGCGTAACAACCCAGAAGATCAAAGACCTAATCTACCTTTTCAGCTGCAAGTCTGAAGAGTCAAATGGGCCCGCCCAGCAGCCCATCACTTCGTACAGACTGCTCATGCTTAGGAGGTAAGGCGGCCGCAACCTGACACTCGCCACTGAACTCCATTTGGTGCTTCAAAGTGCTTAATTAAACACGGGGACAACTTTACTTGTACACAACTGAACACTGTCCTTCTTTCCTGTACATATTTGAACGGGACAAGACTATTACAAGGATCAAATACGTAGGTACGGTACTCAGTCGCAAAACGGCGAAGTAGCTTCAACTCTACACGTATGGTTTATATGGGAAGTGCAATGACTTTCTTGGGTTATTATCGGTGCCGATTTAACTGCATAATTAATATGGCGTTAAATGAAGTATTAACAGTATCATTACTTGCAGGTAGGTGAGAACCTGAAGAGGCAAGCATAGTTGAAAAGGAGAGAGTCACCGGATATTTCAAAGTATCTCCGAATTCCACTTGGAAAGAACGCGGAAATCCACGGAACATCTCAGACAGGACAGCCGGTTAAGCCAAAACAGAACATTTCAGATGGGCTTCACATGCCGGTTAAGAACACGAGATTGTGAAGTCGCTGACACAACCGAACAGATTAAGTTCACTAACAACCTTCAACATGGGCAGGACATAACAATGTTGACAGTGACGTTAATTAAGGTGGCGCTAGCTGAGGTGGCAACTTAGGACCGTGTTAGCAACGTACATAAAGGATGGCGCTTTCAGATCTTCAAATAGACAGCATCTAAACACCTATCCACAATAGCGCTACTCCAGCTGCAGACTGTTACGTCAGAGAGAGCAGAGACAATGTTTCCAATTAGTACTACCGACTTACAAACTCGACAGAAGTTTTGCTGGACTGCATGCTGCCAGATGATGAGTTGAAGAAAACACTGCATTGTAAAATATTACTATCATAACAATGCACTCACGAGTACATCTTCTTCTTCTTCTTCTTCACTTGGCGCTACTACCCTTGGTGGATTTTGGCCTGCTTTACGATTTCGTTTCACAATCTTCTATCTTTACACTTCTGTCTCCAATTTCTCACTTTCATCTTCTTTAAATCTTCTTCTACTTCTTTGAGCCATCTCAGTCTTGGTCTTCCTACTGGTCTTGATGAGCATGTTTCCCACTCAGTTAGTTTTTTTGACAGTTCTTATTGTGTCCATTCTGATTACATGTGCTGCCCAGCGTAATCTTTGTAATTTTATAAATCTTACGATAGTTTCTTTCTTAATTAGGATTTCCAATTCTTCATTTGTTTTTATTCTCCATGTTCCATCATTATCTTGTGTTAGTCCCTATATTTTTCTAAGTACCCTTCTCTCAAACATCAGTAGGCGATTTTGTTCTGTGACTGTCATAGCCCATGTTTCACAACCGTTTGTTACAACAGGTCGTATGATAGATTTATATATCTGCAGTGTACTGGCAGCATTAAGATCTTTATTTTTCATAAGTTTTTTGTTTGCAAAACTCACGAGTACATCCGTCATGTAATTAAGCAGTATTTGAACATTAAAAGGGTGCGCAATGACGTCACGTCCAATAAACACTCAACCACGAAACATAAATATGTCGTTAATTTTACAAACTTTCCATACAACAATTTTAAATAACACACAGATTTGTTAACATAAAAGCGGTATTGGGGACAGAGAAATCACATTTAGATAGTAATAATTTTTTGTGTAGCTTTAAACATGAACTACCGAACAAAAGTATTACATATGCAAAATGAAAGAGGTCGCCTCCAATGGTTTGGTTTCTATTTAGATACTGTAACCAATGAATGACTATTCCAATACAGTGCACATAATTCCTTATTCAGTCCGTACCAATTCGAATATGTTGCTACTCTCTATGTAATACAGTGTAAAATGCAAAGCTAATCACACAACGGATAAAAAATGGTCCAGTACTGAGTAAAGGAATAGGTTTATATTAATTTCGTTAAATATTCTTCAAAACGAAAAATATTACAAATAAAATTATATGTCAGTGAGATATAAATTATGACATGTTTTAATTTTCTGCAATATTGTGTACTTCTAAACTAATAAATTTCAATTTAGCCTTTACGTAAAGTTTGCGTCATCACTTGACGGTACAAAGCACCATTAAACTAGTCGGACAAATCTACCAAATTTAAATGACTGTGTCCAGTGATTTCGGAGATAAATCACAAGGACGGATAGATGCTACATCTTAAATATGCCTTCACCTTAAGCAGTTTTACTAAGTAATGGATAAAATCTCCAAGAATTTAAAGTAACATTGTCTGCTCCGTTACGAAGAAGGCCCGGTCAAATGCAGTAGGAAGTGATGGCAGTCGGACCCTACCTTGTTGTTCTGGAAGAAGAATCCTCGCTTGCGTCATCTTCAGCACCAGGAAAATAAAGATGATACTGAAGAATGAAGAGTTCAAAGTGCATCTACGAACCGTTCTACTTCCAAACGTTGGTTGCGCTTCCTTCATACTTTTCAGACACCTCTTTTTTCCGTCTTTGTAGGTAACACACTCTCCAGACAACACATGTACACTGAAAAGCATATTTATTACATGCATGTTCTTCCACCAGAGTCTTCTGCGGAGTGCTCTCACTTGATTGTTCACTGTACAAAACACGTTCCTTTCGAAATTAGAATCACCAGCGCTCAGGTCACCTAATTTGCGCGTCACACCGCACTCAGTTCAGAGTCCCGATATGTATCACCTGAATTAATTCGCACTGTGTACATTAACTGCATCTACTTATGGCACGCCTTCATTTTCAACTTAGAAAGCAATCCACCTACTTTCAAAAGATGACTTTTCACTGTCACAAACTCCAAACATCGTCTTCTGTCACATTTAATCTCGCGAATCACCTTCATATCTTTCGACAGTCTACTCTTTTCAACACACGAAAAATTAAATTTCTATTCACCTACAGTTTTTTTTTCAGAAAATATTTCTTTTACTGTCAAATACACACTTGATACTTCATATAAAAGTACAGGAGTACAAAGAATTAAGAAATAACAAACAAATTTTAAGTCTGATACTACGGGTTCTGAGTATCACAACGACTTAGCCTGAATCGTGTATACACTCAACAGTTAAACACACAATGACACGGTGTACGATTGACATTTAATATATGCTTCACTAAGTCTGATAAACTGTAATAAACGACTAAATTATGGCACTGGATTCTTCCGGTGTACGGTAACGTTTGCACTGTGTATATTTTACACTTTGTTTGGTTAATACCTTATCCATAAAAGCTGACTTCACGTTTTTCGTTACAAATTGTCGCAAGCACCGTCATTTATATTCTGCTTGTTGCTGACTGCCTTATGCTTCAGTGTTGCATTATCGGGCAATCTGAAACACTCGGTGTATTCCCATACTTTAATGGCACTATTTATGACGTAGAAAATAGATGATTGTGGGAAGACGGAGGGAGAAGGCAGGCCCAGACACCTGCAGTGCCGCTAGCTGAGAGCCGTAACTTCCCCCAGACGACTCAACAGACGCACGCAAAACAACGCGAAGCACTTCGTACAAGTGACTGAAAGGGAATTGCCGCCAACTAAACTTTGCGTTGCGGATTTCTTCCCCTCCAGAACATCCCCCCCACTACCATATCAGTACAAAACCCCTATCCCTTCTCCCATGGTCCACATTACACATAGAGACACCAACCCCCAAGCCCCACCACTGTGTTGGTGTGGCTGGCGCAGAAGCATTGATTCTGCGCAGTAAAAGCACCAGCAGTAGGTACATAGTTAAGAGTAATAATTTTAAAGGTCCAGAAAGACTTACCGATAATTACAGAGTAGAGCTGAAATAATTTCATGAGATGTTATGGAGATCCTCCGCCCACTAACCATTTCTGAATGTAAAATTATCATTGTTTCATAGTGGCTTATGGATAATAGGGTAAAAAAGTAACTCTTGTTACAGTTCTGATAACGTAATCAGAATTATATGGCTGGTATAATTTGAAATGTGAAGAAAGATACGGCGTTACAGACAACATAAGTTCCTGCGAATGGATCCGACACCTGAATTTATAGCACATATTTCGATTGTACCCGATTCGAATCCCTTGTCCAGTAGTCACTGCAAGATTAAAATAACATTTGTCAGATATTCGGGAAAAACAGTAGTGTGAAATGAAAAGAGACGAATCGGTCTATTCAAACACCTCTCTAATTACACCAACTGAAAGCACAATATTTATTTATTACACATATCTAAATGATTTGTACTCCTCACCCAATATTGTGCGGGTGATAAAATCGAGAAGAATGAGATGGGCTGGGCGTATGGCGCGTATGGGTGAGGAGAGGGGGTGTATAGGGTCTTGCTGGGGAAACCGGAGGGAAAGAGACCATTGGGGAGGCCTAGACGTAGATGGGTGGTTAGGATGGATCTCCAGGAGGTGGGATGTGGGTGTATGGACTGGATTGGGCTGACCCAGGATAGAGACAGGTGGCGGACACTTGTTAGTGCGGTAATGAACCTTCGGGCTCCGTGAAATGCGGGGAATTTCTTGACTAACTGCAAACCAGTTAGCTTCTCAAGAAGGACTCTGCACCATGGAATAAGAAGTAAGTAAGTATCTACTATGTTTCTGTTACATGTTTCGGTGAACCACACAACATCAGGGATAACTCACGTGCCTTTTGCTCAAAACCACCTACTGTTACACAGCTACGGTTAATACGGTAGTACAACATGAAATGTGAAATGTACTATTTTATTTGGTGTGGGCCGGGTAGCTCAGTCGGTATAGCAACTGGCTATGGGCTGGAAGGCCAGGGATCGAATGCCGGTGGGGACGAGTGTTTCCGCCCGTCCAGACCGGCCCTGGGGCCCGCCCACCCTCCAGTAAAATGGGTAACGGGTTTTTCCGGGGGTAAAGTGCGGCCGGAGCTTACTGCTGACCACTCACCCCCTTCTAGTGCCGCGGCCATGGAAGAGTAGAGCTATAACTCTACCCACATCCTGGGCCACACCGGGCCTGTGACGGGAAAACTTTACCGTACCTTACTATTTTGTTTTGCGCAACGGCCCCCATTGGGCCAGGGCCTCCTCATTCGCGAGGTTTCTAGATTACACTCAACGACACACCACAGTCGGTAGGACTCCTCTGGACGAGTGATCAGTTCGTCGCAGAAACCTCTACCTGACAGCAAACAACACTTACAACAGACAGACATGCCCCCGGTGGTATTCGAACACACAGTCTCTATAGGCGAGTGGCCTCAGACCTGCGCCTTAGACCGCGCGGCCACTGAGACCGGCCAACAGGTACAACATGCTTTACTGAATTTACAGCAATTTATACGTTTAAACTCGTATGCGTTTCACTACTGTGGTATATGTTAAAAGTCTTAAAATCTGTGATTAAAATCTTCTCTTTATTGTGCGTATGCATATGATCGGTTGATTTCGTGGATATGCAATCTCGTGACAATATATGCACAACATTATTCAAGTTATGATTGGGTCCGTTGAGTGTAAAGTCAGTAGGAAGGCCCCGTGCCTATAAGCAAATATAACCGTATAAGTTTACACAAAATCAAGTAATTACAACGTTAATCTACGTACGTGTACATATTATCATTGGACTCGCCCTGTTTTGATTGTGTTCCTGTGTCATGGCTGTTTGAGCAGAGGCTCGTTTGTGTCTGTCATGCCCAAACTTCGTAATGTGACAGGGGGACCAAAACAAAGATTTATTTTCAAGGAACTAAATGTCGGAGATGTGTCTTTGCAGTGCAACGGACCGTCAAATTGGGTCTGACTAAGGTTGGAAATCAAGCAAAACCATTGAAGTATTCTGAAAAAAAAATTGTATTTCCTACCAGTTTAGAATACTTGTTCAAACGTACGGCCACCGACCTCAATACACAACCGACGACACAGCAGAAGTTGACTTGTGCGCTCATAAATGCCAGGTTGCTGCCTGATGATTACTACTGCCTCAGTAATAAGAGAAATGAGATCCTCTTCAGAATCATCTCACCGCCACTTAAAACGATAGCTGGATTGGACAAGCGGGCCAATGGCTTGGCCTCCCAGGTCACCGGACTTCACACCAATGGGCTTCGTCCTATGGAGCCACATTAAAGCCCTGATTTACACGTCACCATTTGATTCGGAAGAGGATCTTATTTCCCATATTGTTGGGGCAGCAGCAACCTGATATTTTTGAGTGCACACGTGTCTCTGCTGCGTCGTCGTCGGCTGTGTATCGAGGTCGGTGGCCGTACGTTTTAACATCTGCTCTCAATTGGTACGAAATAAAACTTTTTTTTAAAAATACTGCAGTGGATTTGCTTCATTTCCAACCTTAGTGAAACCCAATTTGACGGTCCGTAGCGCTGCCAGGACGCATATCCGACATTTAGTTCCGTGACAATACATCATTGTTTTGGTTCCTCCCATCACCTCACGAAGTTTGGGCAAGGAGTTTTTCCGTATCCTGTGATAGGCAGTGTATCGATCCATGTCTTAGTTGGTGTAATTAGAGAGATGTGTGATATATGACAATTCACGGAATGGAATACTTCACAACGGTCTAAACAACACACCAGAAATGTGTATGGGGGACGTAGAATACGGCACCACGTCGTTTAGAGCTTGGAACTAAATGCAGATGATGGCTTCAGCATTCAGTGCGAAGAATGTGTGCGACACCCGCTGGACAGCAGGCTTGCAGGTGTCCATAACCGTCCTGGGCTTGCTAGAGTTGAGGGGAATGAGTGCATGAGTCCCATCTGGTCAACACGTAACGAGTGGCTGGGCTGTGTGAATATGTACAACAAATACGAATGTCTTAAAAATCACAGAATTCTGACTTATTACACCGTGTAGGTTAATTAGTTTGTTCCAGTGCTTCGGAGGAACGTACTGTCTCCTTGTGCCTGGTGACTGAATTCTGTTTATATTGATGATGAAGTGGAAAAAACATGTTGATAACACAAAAAAAACGTTGCCAATCGGAGCTGCGGAAAGGGTGTAATAACCCGAAAAACAGCCTTATAAGCAACACCAACCATGGAGGCCTCACAAAATAACAATTTCACTAACGTAACAATTATCTTAAGGTCACCCAAGCAATACCTCTATATTTCATAATTATTCTGCCAATCAAGTGGCTCAGTGCTACTAAGAAGCCGGGTGTTCCCTACAGCCCGATGTACTGCCTACTATTTGGCCAAATCGGCCAGGTAAACATTTTCGATTCGCTTTCTCTGACACAAGTGTGACATGACTGTGGCACTGGCACCAAGATTTTGATGTGCTCTGTTCTACTGAGTGATATTTAGTTCCCATCACAGTGAAAATTGATACAGAACAATAAGGCTTTCCAGAAATTTTAGTATCTATCAATCAAACCACAGACGATGAGATTCTTAATCTTCCACTGAGATTTCCAGTCAAACGTGGCAAACGAGATATACTTACTTACTCCATGGTGCAGAGTCCTTCTTGAGAAGCTAACTGGTTTGCAGCTAGTCAAGAAATTCCCCGCATTTCACGGAACCCGAAGGTTCATTACCGCACGCACAAGCGTCTGCCACCTGTTCCTATCCTGGGCCAACCCAATACAGTCCATATACCCACATCCCACCTCCTGGAGATCCATCCTAATATTACCCACTCATCTACGCCTAGGCCTCCCCAGTGGTCTCTTTCCCTCCGGTTTCCCCACCAAGACACCATACACCCCCCTCTCCTCACCCATTAGCGCCACATGCCCAGCCCATCTCATACTTCTCGATTTTATCACCTGCACAATATTGGGTGAGGGGTACAAATCACTTAGCTCCTCGTTATGCAATATCCTCCATTCCCCCGTTACCTCGTCCCTCCTAGGTCCAAATATTCTCCTCAACACCACGTTACAAACACCCTCAGCTTCCTTTCCTCCCGCAATATTAGCGACCAAGTTTCACACCCATATAAAACAACAGGCAAAATTATAGTTCTATATATCTTAATCTTTAAATTTTTGGATAGCAACCTGGAAGACAAAAGGTTCTGC
>Ga0136643_10005653_pt1 | contig 17704 bp, 5 predicted proteins | sample TergutLab28metaG_FD_96883 | JGI IMG/M metagenome (GOLD analysis project Ga0136643, IMG submission 96883) | Labiotermes labralis P1 segment gut microbial communities from Petit-Saut dam, French Guiana - Lab288 P1 (version 3) (version 3) | ecosystem: Host-associated > Arthropoda: Insects >... | reverse complement strand
AGATTGCATAACGAGGAGCTAAATGATTTGTACTGCTCACCCAATATTGTGCGGGTGATAAAATCGAGAAGAATGAGATGGGCTGGGCATGTGGCGCGTATGGGTGAGGAGAGGGGGGTGTATGGGGTCTTGGTGGGGTACCGGAGGTAAAGAACCACTGGGGAGACCTAGGCGTAGATGGGTGGATAATATTATGATGGATCTCCAGGAGGTGGGATGTGGGTATGTGGACTGGATTGGGCTGGCCCAGGATAGAGACAGGTGGCAGACGCTTGTGAGTGCGGTAACGAACCTTCGGGTTCCGTGAAATGCGGGGAATTTCTTGACTAGCTGCAAACCAGTTAGCTTCTCAAGAAGGACTCTGCACCATGGAGAAAGTAAGTTAGTGGTATATAGTTGATGTACACCCTGTTAGATGAGCAGGGATGTGTGCCACTGGGGAGTTGTAAACTATACTTTGTGTACTTTGTTGGTAAATATACAATTAATATCCGAGATATATTTCTACTTGGATTATTTAATGACATTTCATCTACAGAAAATACAATAATTATACGGGATCATGATAACTGCAAGCGGAAATGTTGATTAAGCACAATGCGGTGTTATGAAATTTGCCGCTAAACTCGGCTAAGCCTCGAGGCGGCTACTCTAGAATACAATGCACGCCGTTATTTGAATCAGTAAGGTAGGCCTACTTGTTAGAACTGATTACTGGCAGCAGACCGGGAAGGTTCAACATCGACAATACCACGGCCTCTGATTGGACACGATACTGAGTCAGTTCGGTCCTCCCTGCATACTCATATACACTTTACCACAAATCTATCTTAATGTTATCCTCATTTCCTTTTCGGTCTTCCCAGTGATCGTTTTACAACAGATTCCCCACCAAACGCCCCGCATGCAATTCTCATCATTTCCATTCTATCTACATGTCCAGCCTACGTTGTCTTCACAGAGCATAGGTTTAAATTACACAGAACCAAGTTTTTACGCATCAACGTTTATACAAACTGAGTACATAAACGAACTCGCCTCCCGTACACTGGATTTGCCCTGCATCTCAACCCCTTACACGTCCACCCTTCACCCACCCTCGACTTACCCTTGCTTAAGCACTGGACGCAATAACAATGCTAACAAGAAATGCAAGCAAGGACGGAACGAGGTCTATGCATTTACAGAGAAACAAAGTCACACTAAGTAGATATAGATTAGATACACAGACCGGCAGCAAAAAAGAAAGGGTTTGGAGACAAACAGAGGTAGTGGTTGATTGTAGGTAGATAGATTCCATTTTAATTCAAGTCCTCAAAGTCCGGATTAAATTTTCGTGTCACGTACATCTTACAGACAGCATACAGTGGTGAGCAGAAAATCAGGTTTATTTACTTGTTTATTTATTTATTCCATATTTTAGCGGGGCTTGAAGACTGAAAATACCACAGTTTTAACAACAAGCAACAGCGACTAAAACACATTGTTATACATTTGCCCACTGTTGCGACTTAAATCTTTCTTATAATCAACAATCGGGAAGGGGAGCTGGCGTTGGGCATCGCTGGCATTAGTGAAAATTTGGTTTCGGTCGTTTAAAAATGCTGCACTTCAAAAAGTACTTGGTAGAATGTGACCCTGAGTACCCTGATCTACAAAGAGACTTAAACCACGTGTATAATGGAAATGCGAGACTTGACGTACGAGTGAAAATGACGGTGAAGAGATGAATTTGATTTAAATTTTCAGTTTTGAGGTGATTTGAGTTCGTTCATGCACTTCTTGCTAACATACACAGTGACAGAACAGAAAACCTTAGCCTTTTATACGGGGTGCTGATTAGTCCTTAGCCCGACCAGGAAGGAAACAAGCTCGGAAGCATGTCAGGGACGCGCGCGATTTCAACAAAATCGAGACGCCAGCTATCATCAAGTTTCTTTTCCTGCAAGGCAAGGCGCCGAAGGAAATTCACGTAATTCTGACAGAAACATTGGCTTGTTTCCTTCCTGGTCGGGCTAAGGGCTTATCAGCACCCCTGTAAAGAAAGCATAAATATGTTAACTAGTAAGGATGTTTGTAAGTACAAATTAAGTTCATTCATTGCAAACATCAGAAGTCAATTTAGCACACTTATGACTGACATTCATCTAAATCATATACATATATACACATGCAGTTACTAACTTACAAAACAACCTGTCCTTATTGCAAGGACTGAGTCTATGAAAGTTGTTTAGGATAACAATCACTGTGAAATCTGAGAATCAGACGGAGTGTGCCAAAAAGTAGTTCCTAACGTTACAGATGTGGTACATATGGTTACCATTGGGCTTTAAACGGTTAACACTTTCCGTGACGATAATAAGCGAAAAAAATAAATGTTTTTATTTTCATGTTTTCATGGCAAATGGTCATTTGTGAAAACCGCAAGTCGTGTAGTTTGAAATGTCAACAGTGAGGGCAAAATGTATGTTTAACAGAGTCCTGAAATGTTAAGACCAGAAGTATCCAGTTTCTGATCAACAAAAGCCATCCACGGTCTTTACACCATAGTTCCTTTACGGTGTGATTCAGTCCGCAGTCAATCCTAAATATCCCGATACGGTCCGCTAGTAAAAGGAACTGTTTGATGTTAGCGTGATATCAGGCTTCCGCCGCCGTGTAAATGAGGTCTTCGCTCTTCCGGGATGTTACGCAGCGTTGATTGAAAGTTATATGTATACTGACGTTTAGGGACAGCCTATCGGTTCCATCTTCAACGGTCAAAGCCGTCCTGACCCTTGAAGATGGGACCGACAGGCTGTCCCGAGACGTCGGTTACTATCATTAGGAGATGCGTAACACCCCAGAAAAGCGAAAACCTGTTTGACGTAAATTATAAAATTCCCGGGTTTTACCGCAGTGCGTTTCCACGCAGACTTAAGACTGGGAGAACCCCCAGCTACATCCCCTCTCCTTCTCGTGTACGTATGTATGTATGTGTGTATGCATGTATGTATGTATGTGTGTATGTATGTATGTATGTGCGTATGTTTGTATGTATGCATGTATGTATGTGTGTGTATGTATGTATGTAATGTATGTATGTATATATGTATGTATGCATGTATGTAATGTATGTATGTGTGTATGTATGTACTTATGTATGTATGTATGGATGTATGTATGTATGTATGTGTGTGTGTATGTATGCATGCATGTATGTATGTATGTGTGTGTATGTATGCATGTGTGTATGTATGTATGCATGTATGTGTGTGTATGTATGTATGTATGTATGCATGTGTGTATGTATGCATGTATGTATGTATGCATGTATGTTTGTACGTATGCATGTATGTATGTGTGTATGTATGCATGTGTGTATGTATGTATGTATGTATGTATGTACGTGTGTGTGTATGTACGTATGTATGTATGTATGTATGTGTGTATGTATGCATGTGTGTATGTATGTATGTGTATGTATGTACGTATGTATGTATGTATGTATGCATGTATGTATGTATGTATGTACGCATGTATGTATGTGTGTATGTATGCATGTGTGCATGTATGTATGTATGTGTGTACGTATGCATGTGTGCATGTATGTATGTATGTATGTGCGTGCGTGTGTGTGTGTGTGTATGTATGTATGTATGCGTGTGTGTATATATGTATGTATGTATGCATGTGTGCATGTATGTATGTATGTATGTATGTATGTATGTGTGTGTGTATATGTATGTATGTATGTATGTAATAAACGTTGGCCTCCCCACGTTGGCAGACATTCCATCCTGTCCACAGACGCCCTGCTATAACCCTTTAAATTCTCTGCAGTATTACGATGTCACTCATTCATAAACTCGTACCCCATCTCAACTGATCTACAGACATTCTATTTTCCGTGCTTTATTTCACAGCGAAATGCAAAGCCAATACAAGTATTGCACTGCAGTCTCTGCTATGATGAGCTGCTCATTCTATTATTTTACAACACTGCATCAGTTCACAAGATTAGGAAGTGCAGAGTAAGGTTCCTATCAGAATTAATTACGATAGTTGATACAGCGATGCTACTGAACTTGCAGTCACTCTTGATTACTAGTCGGTAGGTCCGACTTCAAACCTCAGCATTTTCAAATCCAAGAATTATTTTATCATTCGACGCTATGTAGTCTGTGCGACTCACAGCAGCGTTTAAATAAATCATACTAAACACAGGCAGTGCTTCTCTTAGGGTCTGCGGGTCACTAAATGGTTGTTAGGCTTTATGTTGTCCTATGTCACAGAAAGGCTCATATCTTACAAATAAACATTTTTCGAAAGCAACTATTTACATTTCCCTGACTCCCGCCCCTTGCTTCAAATTTCTCTCTTATCGCAGTAGATTTATCTAGCTCGGCATATCGTGTCTAGCAGAATGCGAAACCCGCTCACGGCTGTACCGCTGCACAGCGACAAACGACACCGTCCGCTCTGCAGTACTCAGATTCGCGGGTCCCGCGTCAACGCGCTGGCCGCGCGACACAGTAGAAGACATCAACTTCTACATAGCGACCGATGACGGCTTCCACTCTGCCGTACCCAATTCCGCGTTAAAATAATTCTCTGTACTCACGGATATACCACCACAATGAAATTTTTATTGATCAATATTATTTGCTATCGATTTCTTCCATGTACTTTCGAATTCATGTTGAATGACATATGAAGATAGGCGGAGACTGCAGGCCACTCTGCAGTAAGTCCAGTTCAGTACAAAATACTGAAACACTATAAGCCTGAAGTTCCATAAAATAACATTTGAATATCAGCTCCTAAGCCACAAAAATAAAAGACCAACCGACTGATGCTGTTCATAGGATAATACTGTTATTAAAAATGCTGAGATGGTTCTGCAAATCCTGAGATGGTTCCCAAGATTCCAAGTGTCGACTATATGCGTCTCATGTAGCCCTCGCGACTTAAATTTATTAGCAAACAATTTCACATTTTGTATACATGTAAAATAACCACTGCCACCGGGTGACAACCCAAATGCAGTTAATAAATATTATTATTATTATTATTATTATTATTATTATTATTATTAGAACCATATGGAACCCATGAATAAGTGTACGTTCTGCGGCAAGCTGCAGAGTCTTGTAATGTTGCAGCTGGTGGTACCTTTCATCATTTTACAAATTTAAACATAACATAAGAGATCTATTTGTAAATTAACGGGTCACAAAATGAATCCATTTTAATATGCCGATAGTCCACACCTAGAGTCTAAAGTGGCTCAAAATGATCAAAAATAAAACACAAAATGGTTCGACAACGTTTACTGCAGACGTACAATCGAAATCGTCGGCGATTTTGGGCGGCGTCAATTTCACATGGACATGATAAAACTAAGGGACCTTTCTATCTTCCCTTTCTTTGAAAAATCGTGTAACAACGGAAGTAGTAATAACCGTAACAAAATGTCTGCTACATCGAAATTACTGCCACTTCCAGATATCGCGAGCCTGACATGTATACCTAGTTGTATCCTCATAAACAGATTAGTTAAGTTCAGCCGTTCACGTCGCCATTCTTGAGGCTGCACATGGCAGGCAGGCAGGGGGATATAAAACCGAAACAAAATAATCCCCCTCGGCGTGACAACGGATTAAACCGCCATGTCACAGAACTCAAGACACTAAACCTCTGCTGGATCATTTGCTTACAGAAACACACGTGCTCCAGCTTATTGATTAACATTCTTCCTGTCTTAGTTGGCTAGTGGTCCTTTACTGGGTGGAGTAATTCGGTGGCGAGTGGCTGTATGGCTAGGTGACGGACGGGTGGCTGAATACGTGTATGTGCGTGGGAGAATTTGTACGACGGAGGGTGCGGGTATGGGCAGGTTGACAGATGGGTGGATGAATGGATTGAAGGACTGATGGACAGATGGATGGGTGGGTCGTCATGGACGAAGAGACTGACAGACCAAGCTTCAAATATATAGTTGAACATTCACTGAGTTTATTTTGTCGAGAAATAACATGGCAAAATTGAGGCATTTGCATCTGATTGTCGGTTTCTTATCTCCAGTAAATTTTGAAGTTTTCACAGAGGCGTGGTTGAGGACTCGATACTTCTGCGCCATGACGACGCGTCATCGGCTAATCGCTCCCCGAAGTTTCGAAAGCGCATACTGCCTTCGAAACGTCTGTAACCGATTCCTCAGTGACACGAGGTCATATCTCAGAAGAACAGCGTCCTTGACAACTATAAGTTATAATAATTTATCCACCCCGTTGCGTTATATGGATAAAAACAACAGCAATTGGTTTTATATGACGCTACACTTAATTACACGACCTGTAAATCACTTTTTAAATTACTTTACAGCCTGATATGACTTGTGTGTTGCCGAATCATGTAGCTGCGTTAATAAAGAAAAACAGCTGTGCTCGACTGACACTGTCACTGTACTTTACCGGTTGGTTACATGAACCACATGTAATTATGCAAGATCTGAGGTTTTTCAAACAATGCTCGAATATTTAGGTATTCTGGGTTACGATGTAGTGCCAATTGGTAAACAGATACCGCCGTTTTGAAGCAGATTGTTGCCTCCATCTTCAGGGTCTATGTAGTCAAGCAGAGTTGAGGTTTCACGGAACTTTCTGCTTCCTTCTACAGGGCACATGCAGTAAAATCTACTCGGACTGCATACACCCTGAATATAGGGGCAAAACGGTACCCATGAAATGTCAGTTTCTATCCGGTGTTTATTTCTATTATCCGACAAACACTACCACAAAGATCTTGTATATTAGTTTAATTCGATACTGCTACATGTTCCGGCTGTTCACTTGAATCGTAATCAGGTAGGACATTGGTTCACAAAAAGAGCAGGAAGGGAGAGGCATCTCCTTACAAAAGTAGGCGCAACGTTATTGCAAAATTATTACAGCAATTTTTATTCCGAAAAACGGAATAATAAGCGATGCTGGAATTAATATGTAAATTACGTTGCTAGTAAGTAAAATTCCAGGATTTCGAACTGAAATTATAAAATGTAATATAATGAATAAGATAATACAAAATAAACGTAGTGGAAAAGCCTAACATCAGTTACTCTCTGCCAATCAACAAGGCGCCTTGTACTAGAAGGCTTGAATTTTTACTGTAACTATTTACACAATCTAGCGTTATGAAATAATAGTCTGTCTTCACAGATTAGACAGAGCAGTAATACATGTACCGGCAACAAAATTGTTTTTTTCCGGTTGTCTCCATGATTTCCCTCTATCTCTGCGGCTTCATACCCGCAAAAACTTCGACCACTCGCCTTTACTTATTCTGTTTTCTTCGTGTGTCACGTCCTACGTCCTTACTGCGTGACCATAATTTATTCCGTGAATATCGCCTGATGGCCTCGTGTTGCGCGTCATTCATATTGCGAAAAGATCCATCCGGTTGTAAAGGCACATACACTTTTGTTTTGGAACAACCAACTTTCGCAACCAGAAATACGACCAAAGGTGTCAGAATATCAACAATTAGCCCTTACAATATCAATTCGTAATGAAACAAGAAATACACTGTACTCTGACGTTACAAATAGACCACCCACGTACCAACCACCCCCTTCCTAGTTTCTGATACTAAAACGAACCAAAAATGTCTAAGCGTCGAGCGGTACCCAAAATAATGCACGCATGAACTTGATGGCGAAATTAAAGTTTCTCGGATGATCAATCATGCTGATCAATCCCACACGATCACCGCCGCGAAATTACCGACACCTGTAGCGGAATTACGTCGCGAAATTTTACAGACTCGGCCAGAGGACCCGATGCACGAAGAAAAATCCACCTAGCATCAAACTGTTGTGATGGAGTCTCAGAACAACAAGCGAAGTAATGGTGTGAGACCAGCACGTTTGTCAGAAGAGTGACGAGCTGGACGACGACGACGACGACGAGCAATCGATTCCCGCACATGGCAAGGAAATTTCCCTACTTCGCCGACACTGTGTCCAGACACGTTTTAAGTCCAACTGAGACTCGCATCCTATCCGTACAAGGGTCTCATTTCCGGTGATAAAGTCGCCGGCGAGAAGGTCACCGCACACCTCCATCTGGTGCCTAAATCTAGAATGCGTGGATGTTCGCCTTCACGCCACTATGCACCTTCAGGACACGTTGCTAAGGTAAATGGCAACGTTTACATTTACAGTGTGTTACGCTCAAATTACATTAAAGTTGACCACTATCACTTCGAAATTACTTACTGTAAATGTAACAATAATACATCGTTAACTAGCACGATACAGAGGGGTTGTACTGAAACTCCAAGGCCCAACATATTTCAGTGTAAGCCCTCAACACCAAATTTCACTCAAATTCGTTCAGTATTCTAATACATCAAATATGTGGACAGACACCAAAACCCATCTTCCCTTTTATAAGTTCAGATCATGCATTTTGTCAAAAGGGTTAAAAGGTTAATAAAAATTACATGAAGTCGGACAGTGTATTCAATCGACGGGTCTTCTGATGTGAAAGAGCAATTCTGACAGACAGGTAGGTGGCAGTGTTTGTCTTCGGATGACTGACCAAGCCTTGCAAGTCCTCCGCTTCACATGACAAGATCCTGGGATAACCAAGGAGAATCCAAGCTATTGTAACCTAAAGCAACATACTGGAGTCAGCGACAGGAAATTCACTCAATGAGGGAAAAAATGGGTTAAAGCTACTTTTATCGCAAATATCTCTTCATCGACGCCTCACATTAGGCATCTCTAAAGTACGGCTTGCGGACCATATTCAGCACAAGAATTGAATTGCTTTTCCAGGGGAAAAACAACACACACAGTACAGGAGACCACTTATCCGGATTAATCTGGACGGCGTGCCATCCGGACATGCAGAAAATCCGGATAACTGGATTTTTTTTTTAAATAGGCTACCTTGTCAGTTTCAAGTTCGGCTGTTACCTTTTACAGTAAGTACCAGCGTCTAAGGAGGACCGCGGTTGCACAGTGGTTAAGGTGTTGTGCTACAAATCGGAATGTCACTGGTTCGGTCCCAGCTGGTGTCACTGGAATTTTTCACTGATACCTTCCGATCGCAATATGACCCTGGGGTCGACTCAGCCTCTAACAGAAATGAGTACCAGGAATATTTCCTGGGGGTAAAAGTGGCCGGTGCCTAAGGCTGACAACCTTACCACCATTCTGTGCCGATGTCATAAAATCTGGGAACCTTAACTTCCTGGAACCCTCTGGGCCACTCCAGGCCTGTAACGGGACTGCTTTACCTTTACCTGCGTCTAAATCCTTCTACCACGTCTGATTTGAAGGTCTGGAAGCCAAAACAGACCTGATCCGATAAAGGGTAATTTCAAGGCACGTTAGTTTTGTAGAATTCTCGACAACTTTACCCGAAGGGCCACGCCGATCCGGATAAGTGGAGTTCTACTGTACTCACAAACCGGAGTGCCGCAAAGTCAACATATATCCGCTGTGATTGGTTGATGCTACAAAACACACAACAATAATTTCCGACAAAGGTGCCGCAACATCAGCATGCGGCGGTGACAGGTTGATTCTACAAAATACACAAATAAGGTAGTTACTCAACCAGTATGCCGCCACAGGATGTGCACCGTGATGTTGATTCTACAACATACCAGAGTAGTTATCAACAGGCGTGACGCAACGTGAGCGTGTTTGCGGTGACAGTTTGATTCTACAAAACACAAACACAAACACACACACACACACACAATAGTTATCGACCAATGTGCCGCGACGTGAGGGTACGTTCCGACAGGTTGATTGAACTGTTACACATGTCCCGCGACATGAATTATGCTTGTCGTAATCGGTCAGATCTACAAAATACAATATGGAGCTTTATATGATTCGGCATGCCGTCAGATAGAGACTATTGAAATACATTTTAATGTGGAAAATATTCAGACACTGAGGTTTTTCCGTGCTTTTTCCTCAGTTGTACGGCAAATGCCAGGGTAAAACCCGCAAAAATGGGGCACGGCCCGCACTCTTCCAAATTTTTGTGTTGTTCTATGTATTGTTTGTTTTGTGTCGTTCTGTGTATTGTGTGTAAACGTGTACTGTACTACTGCCACCGGGTGGCTAACCAACTGCAGTTAACAAACATATCATATACCGTATCATATCACTGATCTAACAAACTAACAACTCATGTGTTCCTAATTTAATCAGAAAGTACAAAAATGCAAAAATCACAGGCAGCCATTCCACAACACGTCCAACCAATTCAATCCAATTTACAACGTAATATCCACTTGAATAAAACTATTTCCGTAAATCTTCTGTCTTCCCAGAATAAGCTACTCATGCGAAAATCGCCCGTGCACTTTCTTTCTACTTAGCCATGTCCTAGGAACGCGAATTAATAATTCGATACAAAATCACTAATATCGATAATAAAAATCGCCGCTACATTATGATGAGTTACTAAGAGTCACGAAAAGATCCCTAAATAAAACGCAACATATTAAAATACATGTTAATATTTTATCTAACTTATCCCGTCAAGAAACGAGAAATAAACGCAACTTGTATAAGACAAACTAAACGAGATAGGCTGATTAAAATCAAGACGGTCGACAGAAACAACGCATGTGGTCGGAAAATTCATGGGAAAAGATCACTTGGATGGCTTGACATAAAGAGATGGCAAAAACATACCACGAGAGCAAGACGTGTGTGAAGGTTCTGACAGGGCGTCTCAGCATACAGTCCAGGGGTGTATTTTGTGAACGCGGCGATGAAAATTGCAATTCACATTGAGTCAACATCTGGTGGCCCCGTTTCTAATGTTAATTATCTCCCTTATTCCAAATAGCTTCTTCAGAACTATAAGCCTCGTAAACCAAAAACTACTGTAAAATAGATGGTGGGGGGTAGGGTAACAAAAAAAATCTTAGTAAAACTGTACGAGTAAGGGAAGACTTGCATGAATTAATAATTGACATCCTGGCAATACATGACAGTAACATTTTAATTCCTTACGAAAGGATAACAGCCTCAAATGCCCCTAAAAATTTGACGTTCAGGCGACCGTGCATCGTGATAAATTCTTATAATAAAACCAACTAGATGCACTAATTTCTCAAATTTATTTTTGGAATAAAACTCTACATGTTTCGGACAGTTCCTCTGTCCATCGTCGGGAGTTTTTTACTGTACACACAGCAATGGTATATGTCATACATATTTGCTGACAGCTTGCGAGCAGGATCAGGACGGAACTCCATCCTGATCCTGCTCGCAAGCTGTCAGCAAACCTGTATGACATATACCATTGCTGTGTGTACAGTGAAAAATTCCCGATGATGGACAGAGGAACTGTCAGAAACATGTAGAGTTTTATTCCAAAAATAAATTTGAGAAATTATTGTATCTAGTTGGTTTTATTATAAGAAGCCCCCAAGAATATTACGGAAGGGCCAAGACGCAATTAATCCTGAATACATCGGTATCAACCCCGTTTAATAAATTCGATAATTTTTTTCGTGGTAGTCCAAACATTGTTGAAGATTAACAGAAAACACAAAAGGCATATGATTATGCAACATTTATAACTGCTGAAAGTAAGATCAAATTTGGCATAAACTGCGTGAGTATTTAATCGAAGTCCAGATAGCTTTGTATCATGCTAATGTAAAAGATCTAGATGGACGAATGAATGTAATAGATAGACGTATGTGTGGAAAGGAAACTGGCTCTATATAAATAAGAGCAAAATATGCAATTTAAAAAATAATCAGCAGGAAGAGGTTCAATCATTTATCAACAACCGCGGGGGCTGCAAACATGAATGCTTGAATTAATGCTTGAAGCATTCGGCAACCTGAAATACATGTTTAACAAAAAGTTCAACAAAAGGACTCGGAGTTCCAGAGCGCACCAATGACTCGCCCGTGGTCAGCCGGAGGTCACTGTACCGTACACGTTGAAACAGTCTCATTACCAGTCTAAGATAGGTTAATATTCACGCGAACGCGTAGTTCGATCCGGTGCAGGAAGGGACTTAAGTCGGTATTGGTGTCAGAACGACCGAAACATCCCGCCAATAATGAGGAAACGTGTCACAACGCTACCCACAAGAAGACGATCTTATTCTGTATCCGAGAAAAACGTCGTTCTTTCTGCATGAACGCGTTCTTTAAATGTACAGCTACTACCATCAGTAACTGCGCAACACATTTTCCAATCTGTGTCCTGCCACTTATCTGAATAAGGACTCCGACAACAGTCGTATCTCCAAAAAGGACAGGAAGATGTAACAGGTAATAACATCCGTCCCGCATAATCATTCAGCAAAGATCTTCCTAAGTTCGGGAATTTGCTGTGAAATTCTAATAAAAATACAAGGAAGTGTATGTGATAAATGGAAAGAAACTCGGTTTGAAAAACTCGGGGATAAATGCAGTTTTCTTCCTTCTGAGGAGCTGACAGTCTCTTTCCGAAAAATTGTGTCTCAGTTTCAGAAGGCATATAGTATTTATGTGTTTCTCTCGAATTAACACACAAACACAATAACACCATGAAAAAAAGTGATGTGCCAACTTGATGCAACTAGGTAATTTTATTGATGTATTCTTAGCTCGACATGTTTCGAGTACATACGCCTATCATCAGGAGCATTAGATGTTGAGTTGCAGCATACGGTTTACTGCACCGAGTTTGTGGATGGGTGGTGGTCTTGAGAGACGCTGCGTAGGTCGTGTTTACCCAACACGTCCAGCGTATAACAAAAAAATTAATTTACATCATTTCTGCACCAGATTTCTATACTCGCCATCCTATGACGATGACAGTGTTTCGATTTTACATCACAAAACTACACGGTTGGTCTTTTTAAATGATCTTGGGAGAAAATAATTTCACAAAAGAAACGCAACGATTACTGGAAGGCGGGCAGTATATAAAAACATCAAATTGGTAGCTGCGGGAGGTAATTTTCAGTTGAATGCACACACAAGGTACAAGTAGCAAGTACCCAGAGCACTCGTGCGTCCCACAGCCACGTGGCTGCACCACCTTTGCAGTACCTTCCATCCCATCAACTGCTTATAAATTAAATATCACAACCAGCCCCCCCCCCTCCTCCAAATGTGATCAGAATTCTAAATACGAAGGCACATGAACTACCGTACAACACATCACACATTACGTGATTCTGAAAGTGAACACAAACTTCAAGATTCTTATGGACACTTCAAGTTCATCACTCTCTTCACAATACCTCTTAGCTGAATTCATTCAGTCCATTTATATCACTCGTTTGCGACAAGAGTGTCACAACTCAAAATTTGGCATTTTTTAGTTATTGGTATATAAAGAAACGTTTACAGATGCACTTTTAACAGGTATAGTGTCATAACGCAGTTTGCAAAACTCGCCGCTGGAGAGCAGTTGTGTCGTCGTTGCAATCAAAGAAAAATAAAACACTTCAAAACCTTTACAATTTTCTCCTGAAAAATCACAAATTTTGAGTTGTGACACTCTTGTCGCAAATGAGCGATATGTTCCATATCTGCGCATGAAGAAATATTTACACGTATGTAGTAAACAATAAACGCAAAGTGACGAATTATGCAGTTTTTAAACAATCTCTCTTGTAGTACACATCTTTCTAGTCTAGCAGGGTGCGTAACAATAACATGCAACAAGGATACAATAACATCAGAACCTATTTTATTTTATATAATTTGTTTTTAACAACCTAAATTTCACCTGTTTTTACAACAATATAAACCAATATATTTCTATAGTAAAACCAACCAGATGCACCAATGTCTCAAATTTCTTTTATTTTAAAAAAACACTCTACATGTTTCGGACGGTCCTTCCGTCCATCAACAGGAGTTTAAGATTGTACATACAGCAAAAGACATTTGTCAAACAGATACTGCTCTCTGCTTGCTAGCGGCCGCTAGCAAGCAGACAGCAATATCTGTTTGACATACGTTTGTTGTTGTATGTACAGTCGTGAACTCCTGACGATGGACGGAAATACTGTCCGAAACATGTACAGTTATTCCAAAATAAAACAAATTTGAGACAATTGTGCAACTGGTTGGTTTACAATAGAAATGTATTACGATGCACGGCCCTATGAACATCAAATAAACCAATATCTTATGACCACAGGGAGCACTAGAGACAATCACTGTAACATCAAGTGGTTTTACTTATGCAATCTGTGTAATTGTTGTATATTACCAGTATTCCTGTAAAGCACCCTAACGAAGGTCGCAGAAGCGGCCGAAAAATGAAAGCGAAATTTAATATAAGATAAAGCATTTTTTTTTATCAATGTGCAAGTTACTGGTTTACTAAGTAAGTATAAATCATTCAGTCCACTTCATATATTCACATTCCATTCTCCTAAAACTGACTTAAATATCATATATTTAAAATTCAACAGCACGAGATTATGAGGGCCTCTGATGCACAACATTCATACTAAATTTCGTGCAAATCGGTCGAAAAGTTAAAGATGAACTGCAGCAATGACACGCACGCACACACACACACACAAGTAGCACACTGGTCTCACAAGATTACTTCCCTTCCTTAAGAAGAGAAAGTGAACTAAAAAGTGTACAAACAAACCATACATTAAGAGCGTTTGCATAATATGCACACACCAGTATCTACAAACACAGAAACATTTATAATAACGTGTAATTGGTATCCTGTAACTTTAAACTGCGTTCTAAGGTACCGTCACTTGAATCGTCATGACAGACACAGTGCTGGCCCCATTAACAAGTTACCGAATGACATGTAGCCTGAACAGACAGAGAAATCGATAAAATCGAGTAACAGAGATGAGAAAAATTCCAACTTTCAGCACAGAAACGCGCGTGCAATTCCTTTGAACGGGATATCACAAGCTTTCCTAACCGGTCCCACCAAAGGCATTCTTACAGAACATTCCGTACAAGGGGAACCCCAGCCACCTGAACTAAAGTTGCCAAACCCTTTTCCATTCGGCGATACAACAGTCGCACGCGTATAGCCCAAGCCAGAAGTGCACAAATTTTTAAAAAATTCAAATTTTAGGCGCAACAAGGGTGACATGAAGCAAGTTTCATGTTGAGGGCCTACATTTTTGTATGTTAGGAAAATAACTACAATGGTTATACCGAAAATATTTCGTGCCCCGTACAAAATTTGGTCACAGGGATTTTTGAACCCCTTTCCTCAGCGTGGTTCAGCACCTCATGATGACGGAGCACACCCAGTCTTGCTGTCACTCTACTACTACTACTACTACTACTACTACTAACTGCAATTGAGTTGTCACTCGGTAGCAGTAGTCCTTATACTAAGCAGTTGGGCCAGAACGAACTGTAGAAATTATCCATAAATGATAGACTTAGCCTTCCCACACAGGATGTTTCCCGAATTAAGCCTACTGTCCACACAATAAGGACATGAAGAATATTCCTCTGGGTGAAACTGTTGTATAAAATACTTTTAATTGATATGTGGTGTATTTTACTGACTTATTTTTGTATACCGCTATGCTGCCATACTTATGTTACACGCTGTACATTTCATGTTGAATTAGTGATTTAACTAAGCAAGCCAGACTGTGCACACGTCAAAGTGCACCTCATGACTGGGCACTGCGATGAGGCACGCTCACGAGCTTTTCAAAGTTCAGGAGTAAAGGACTTTGGGACTGTGATTGGCCCCCGGACCTCCCGTGACTTGTGCCTTACCAGGGAACGGCCAGGAGAAAATTCAAACACTTCTGCAGGAGACGTCGAGCAGACCTGACTACGCGGAGGTCGTCAAGGGCACGTTACCAGTCCCGAGTTCTTCGTTGATTTGTAATTAGACTACTCTCATATAATAAAACTCCCTCAAGTACGAATCCTGGGTAACGGAGTTAAGTTATTCCTCAGTCGAGGAGCACTCAACCGCCTAGTCCTGACCGAGTCCGAGCTTCGCTCCTGTCGAGAGCAACATCTGCGATACACTCTCGCCCGGGCCTAGACCAGTATACAACAAAACTTCCCTACCTTGAAGATGGAGGCAGAAGGTTCCTCCGAAATGTCGGTAAATATCAACCATACCACACGGCGTCACATCGCACAAGACAACATTCTTCAGTTACCACCGCAAAAGCTTCAATGATCAAATAAGTATTCTTACTCAACAAATGAACAATCGAACGAATTCAACGTTGAAAGCAAAGCTCCAATTCACTTTCACGGACTATCTTCTTTAAACAGAGTAATTACGAAGTTAGCATTATAAGAGCTGTACAGGAAATGCCTGTGTACACAACTCCAGCAAACCGGGTCATGAGGGTAAAAGTCAGTTTGGCCCTGTGCTTAATTAATTCTGTAATGGCCGGTGGTTACTTAATGTACCAAAAAGCTCTACATTATATCCATATAGTGCATTTACGTGTTCTGTACGGATCTCAGAACAAACAGTAATTGTTTCCTTATACAGCATTATCCGATTGGCTTTTATAATCGAGAAGCATTGTGTTTACTGCGCGGCAGGAGCTGAATCTAAATATAATTCACGCTAATCTCACTTCTTAAAAGGAAAAAGCGCCACACGCACATGTAGGGAGTACTGAAGGTAGAGCTTCACAGTATTAACTTTGAGACTAGGCGTGAGTCAGTTTAGTGCAACTATTACAAGTAACCGTAATGTCACAAGACGAAGTCAACCACATCTGGGGTGCAAAAGACGTCAATATCGAAATTTATACTAGTCAAAGTGAAATCTGAATTTCTCACGTCGGTGACAAAATTAAGGCCTTCTGGCGTTTTGTATCATATGATCAGTATACTCGAACCTCGGAAGGAGCAACGTATTTTCCTCTTCTCCAAAACGTTCAGACCGGCACTGGGGCCCACCCAGCTTCCCATTCAATGGGTACCGGGATTTTTTTCCGGGGGTAAAGCGACCAGGGCGTGATGTTGACCTCCATACAGCACCGCGGTTAAGAATGAGTGGAGCTATACAGCCATTCCCCTCCATGCCTTCATGTCGTGGACATGGACTTCGTCTTTTTATAAATTACTGTGGTTGCTAAACTCGTACCGACGTTTCGGAGAAATGCCATGCTCCAGAGGTAGCAGGTTCGTCTGAACCGTCAATAAGAAAGAATTTGTGTGTATTATACATACAGTCGAACACAATAATATGTGTAATACACAAAAATTCTTTGTTATTGAACCAACACAACGGGGATAACGCACCTCAAAATGGCGTCATATCCTAAAAGATAATAATACGCATTACTGCAGTTTTAAGTGTAGCAAGCACTGATCTACGACTCGTATGTTTCAATTTTGTTCACAGTAATTAATCTAACTGCAAATACCTTAAACCTGTAAATCAATGCACGTGTAAGTTACATGCCTTTTTAACTCTGACGTAGTATCCACTTCCCATTCATAGAGGTTTTTTTCGTGTCGATCATTAACTGAATGTGGAATGGAACATGTCAATACACAGCTAACAGTGCGTACGACAAAGCTTTCGTATATTTCCATTGTGATCTCCTTGTCAGCCCTAGGGACCGGAGAGTTTTCAGGCTCACTCCCTCCCCCCCCCCCCAAACCACCCTTCCCCCCCCCTCCACCCACCTTTAAAAAAAATAAAAAAAAAACCAAAACACACAAAACATTTGTTTCT
>Ga0136643_10005652_pt1 | contig 17706 bp, 9 predicted proteins | sample TergutLab28metaG_FD_96883 | JGI IMG/M metagenome (GOLD analysis project Ga0136643, IMG submission 96883) | Labiotermes labralis P1 segment gut microbial communities from Petit-Saut dam, French Guiana - Lab288 P1 (version 3) (version 3) | ecosystem: Host-associated > Arthropoda: Insects >... | reverse complement strand
TAGTTCGCCATAGCTCATGCTAGAACCTTCAAAGGTCATTGCGACATTACCCGGCGCACGGCTTACTTGTGACTCAAACAGCTTTACTACTGTCTTGTCATAAGGATATGGCATCTCGGTTGCGTTAAAGTCAGTTAATATCTGATGCCGCTCGGGCTCATTAATGATTTCAATTTCGCTTATTTTTTTGTGTAAAAAGCTATTTGCACCATCAACCAAATTTTCAAGAAGTAAATAGTAACGAGCAATAAATTCATCAACAAAATTATCGTCAAGTACACCTTTTCGATAATTGATGCCACCTGCAATTTCCTCACCAAATTTAATCAATTCAAAATCCAATGATGCTCTACTAAATCCATTGTCAATTTCATGGGATTGAATATCCAAGCCCTCAATAGCAATGCCGCTTTCAGGAGTTTCTTTATAGTTAAACAGCAGTTGATAAATTGGGCTGTCTCCTCGTTGCAGATAAGCATCTTTCTTTTCATAATTGCCCAAGAAACCCTTATAAGAATCTTTTATAAAGTCTGCGAAAGTTAACTCGTCATCAATCACAGTTCTTACAGGAAGGATGTCAACAAAGCATCCAACCATTGACTGTACTTCTGCTATATCCCGCCCCGCAGTAATAACCCCTGTCATGAAATCTTTTTGCATTGAATATTTGTAAATAAGCAATTTTAGGGCCGCAAAATAAACACTAAAAACAGTGATTTTTTCACTTTGAGCAATTTGCTGAACTTTTTTAACTACATCGGTATTGATGCGCATATCTTTTCTTAGGGCAACCTCATCAAAATGGGTTAAGTCTTGCTCTTCTCTCAAGATATCCAAAGAAAAGTCAGCGCCATCCAATTGCTCACTCCAATATTTCTTTGCCAATTCTATATTCAACGATTCGCTTTCCTTATTGCGTTCCCACCAGGCAAAGTCCTTAAATTGAATAGGTAATTGTTGTTTTTTGTTTTCTTTTTTGTAATGTTTATTGTAACAATATTCAAGTGTTTCGCCCAAAACAAGGCTGATACTCATACCATCGCCAATGATGTGATGCATAACAAGAACAACCGTCCAGTCATTTGGGGCTGTGCAAACAAGTGCAGCGCGGATAAGCGTGTCTTTTTCCAAGTCAAATGGCTTCCCTGCCAGCTTGTTCATCATTTCTTCAACGATTATGTCTCGTTCGCGGAATTCATGTGAAAAGTCATGCAGTTCTGGCTCAAATAACATGCTTTCGTCTATCTCGGCATAAAGCTCGCCGCCATCTTGCTTAAAGTGCATTTTTAGAATTTCGTGCCGGTTAAACGTTTCCTTAAGCGCCGCAATAAACCAAGGAACATCAGCTTTCCCCTGTATTCTGGCAATACCTATCATATTATAAATCGTTGCGTCGGGGCTAATGTTATTTGCTATCCATATTTTTTCTTGCGCAAAGGTAAGAGGGTAACGATTATTTTCCAATTTAATTGGTTTAATCTTAGGCCCACCCTGCGTTTGTTGAAGCCGCTTTTCACGCAATAATTTTTCTAAAACAGCCTTTTTTTCAGGCGATAACCGACTAAGTTTATCATCAATTGTACTCATAGCACACCACTTTCGTTTTGATGTTGTTGATGTTTAAGCTTCGTTATTTTCTAACATCGCCAACATCTCTTCATCTGAAATGTTCTCCAATTGTTCGAGCAACATGTCCAGTTCTTCTTCCGAAGTATCTTCAATTAAATCCTCAATGGTGTTTAACTCCAACAGAGTATCCAATTGGTCTGCAATTTTTTCAATTTGAAGCCTTGTACTTTGGCTGTTTAAAAGATCGATAACTGTAAGGTTTGCGCCTAGTCTCAATTCAATTTTATTTCTTAGCTCTGTAGCTACCATAGAATCAAGACCCAGTTCGGTTAGGGTTTTATCCACTTCGATATCTTCTTGTTTCATGTGTAAAGCCCTGGCTACAATTGTGGTGAATCGCTCTTCCAGCAGTTGGACTCTTTCTTCATTTTCAGCAGCCACATATGCTTCCTGAAATTCTTTAAGAATTTCTGCGTCCGACTTTAACTCCGTCTCTCCATCTGCCAACCCTTTTTCCAGCCATTCATTTAGGTATGGCGTTCTGCTTTTGGCACTGGCTTCCTTGAACACTTGCCAATTAGCCTCTAAGACAGAGGTATAGGGAATGTTTTGATGGATTAGGCGTTCTAAAACCTGCATTCCTCTTTCGGCGGTTATTGGCTCTAAACCTCTATTTCTGGAAAAGTCCATTAAGTTTAACTCCAAAATCATTCCTACTGCCCAAGGGCCCCATCCTATGCTTAAACCAGCTAAGCCCTTCTTTCTTCTGTAGGTAATGAGTCCATCCAAAAATGCATTGGCAGCCGCATAGTTGGCTTGCCCGGCAGATGTAATCAATGCACCAACCGAGGAGAAAAGTACAAAAAAATCTAATGGTTGATTTTCAAAATATTGATGCAGTAACCAATTCGACACCACTTTGGTTTCATAAACTTCATCAAAAACGTCTTTTGGCATTTGTGAAATATACATGTCCTTTACAATTCCCAATGCGCTAATTACGCCTCTAACTTCTTTTATCCTGTCACTGTTTTCAGTAAAGTAGTGATTAACAGCACCTTCATCCGCAAAATCAAGCGCATCAACATTTACGGTTACGCCTTTATCTTCAAGGCCTTGAACAAACTCAACTCGCTCTTTTACCCTGTCATCAAGGTCGGCATTTTGCCAATCTGACCGCGCAGGCAGGCTAACTCTTCCAAGTAGAATTAATTTTTTCGCACCTTTTTCCACTAACCAATGCACTACTAATTTACCCAGCGCACCAAACGCACCTGTAACCATATAGCTTGCATCTTCGTCCATATGAACAGGTAGTGGCTTGGTTAAATGTGCGGTATTTTTAAGCCTGGCACCATATCGACGCCCGGCGCGGTAAGTTATCTGGTCTTCTTCATCGCCATACATGATTTGCATCGCCAATTGATTCAGGCTTTCTGTTACGGCCTTTGGATCCAGGTCAACAATGCCGCCCCATAGACTGATATACTCTTGGTTCCCAATTAATCTGGCTGGCCCCCAAATGGCATTTTGCATCATTTCAGGTTCTTCCCCAGGCAAAATGGCTTGCGCGCCTTTTGTAACCAGCCAAAGCTTTGGTGTTTCCTCGCTGGCAGCTACAGCCTTTAGCAAACTCATGACCGAATAGACACCCATGTCACCAGAAAGTGAAATATTGTCGTTACTAATTTCGCTATTTTTAGGCAAATCAACGTTCCAAAAATGAATGATTCCCTTAATTTTGACCGCTTCTTTTATCGTATTGTATAGTGTTAACATGTCATCATCATTATTTAATCTAACCGTAGCATTTTGCTTTTGGATATCAATTGATAAATCGTCACCCAGTGATACATAGAAACTTGTTTCGCCCAACTGATTTAAAATACTTGCATATTGCGTACCTACGCCGCTTTTATCGCCCAAGATAAGCCAGTTGCCTGCTTTTGCTTCTTCTTCAGTAGGTTCAATGTTATCAAGCTCCAACCACTCCAAGTTATAGAGCCAAGAATCCAATACTTTTAATGGCATAAGCTGCTTCGTATTTTCTAAAGTTTGAACCTTTAGGCCTTTGATGGTTGCAATAAGCCCGCCGTCTTGGTCATACAGGTGTATATCATTTGTCGTGTAAGCATCTGTTCTTTCTACTCTTTGGCAGTGTACCCACATTTCCCGTGTTAGCGGGTTATGCATCAAGAATTTATCCACACCAACCGGCAGCCTAATATCAAACCCAGTTTCGCCAGTGGCTGCAACTACCGCAAACTCTAAGGCAATGGTCCCTTGGAAGCAGGCATCTAAAATCCCCGGGTACATTTCATAGTCGTCTATCTGGTCAATTTGTGGCATGGCTAACTTAGAAATTGCTTCGCCTTCACAAATCCAAATATTTTCAATAGCGGCAAATGTATTAGTATAACTAAAACCTGCACTTACAAATTTTTCATAAATAGTTTCTTTGTCAAATGCGGTAGCGTTTTCTGTAGTTTTATTTTTTAACAGTTCTATATCAATGCGTTTTTGGGTACCAAAATTTTGCATTTGCTTAAAAGCACCCTTAGAAACCAACTCAGGATTATCTGCATTTGAGACATTGTAAATAGCAAATGTAGCGCGCTGTTCGTCAAGAGAAATCTGCAACTTTGTTGGCTTGTTTGCTTGAATAAAAACAGCTTTAAGAAATTCCACACGGTCTAAAGTATAGAATCCTTTTCCATAATGATTATTTGCCAATTGCAAAGCCATTTCCATGTAGCCTGCAGCTGGAAACAATGGATTTCCACCAATGCAGTGGTCTTCTACAAATGGTACAAGCTCTTTTTTTAGTTCCACCTCCCAAGTTGGTTGAGCGGTTAATAATTTTTTCCCAAGCAGAATACGGTCATATAAGCCTAATCGTCTAACTGCATTTGAGGATGATTCCATCCAATAAACTTCCCGTTGCCATGCATAATAAGGCAATTTAACGTAATTGCCCGTTTTGGGGTAAATTGCTTGTATATTTAAAATATCTTCCGTGTATAAGCATGCTAAAGCATTATAAAATGTCGGTTGCTCTGCCTGTTTACGATTTAGAGAACTTATAAATGTTCCATTTATTTTCCGTTCGGTACACATTTCTTTCAAATAGAATGTTAGTGCCGGGTGGGGGCCAATTTCCAAAAATTTTGTATAACCATCGTCAAGTATTGCCGTTACTGCATCCGCAAAGTAAACTGCATAGCGTACGTTATTCCACAAGTAGCTGCTATCCATTGGCTCTGCAACACATTTGCCTGTTGTTGTTGAATAAAGCGTTGTTGTGGGTTGGTTGAACGTAACATCTGCAATACCTGCCATAAAATCATCTTTGATTTCTTCCATGTAATAGCTATGGAATGGTACCGTTACATCCAAAAGCTTATTAAAGATACCCCGTTCTGTTAAGTGCTCTCCAACTTTTATAAGTTCATCTTCTTCGCCGGCAATTGTAACACCGGAATAGCTGTTAATCGCAACAATATCTAGCTTTTTGTAGTTAGCAATAAGCTGTTCTGTCTCTTCTCTTGACATGCTGACAGCCATCATCTTGCCTTTGCCTGTTAATCTTTGCTGCAGGCTGCTTCGGTTATAGATGACTTTAACTGCGTCCTCGAAGCTGAAAACACCAGCACAATAAAATGCCGCTACTTCCCCAGCACTATGGCCTATAATGGCATCTGCCTTAATGCCTTTTGATTCCCATAATTTGATTAATCCATACTGAACCGCAAAATTTGCCGGTTGAGCAAGCTTTGTCTGACTCATCTCAGATGTTTCTTCATCTGCAAGCATAGCTTCCAGCAAAGACCAATTAGCGTACTTGTAAAATTCTTTATCGCATTCCTTAACCGCATCCATAAAAACCGGCTCTGTATCCATCAGTTCGCGGCCCATTTTCCACCATTGGGGACCCATACCGGTAAATACAAAAACTAAATCATTGCCACTGTCCTTTTTCCTGCCTTCAGCAACACCCAATGTTGGGTTTTCATTGATATAATCAGCCAAATTCGCTTTTAGTTCAGCGACGTTTTTTGCCACAACGCCCAAACGATACGGATGCTGGTCACGCCTTAGCGACATGCTGTAACCTAAGTCATACATATTTTCGATTTTATTTTGTTCAAAAAACGCATGATATCTTTCCGCCATTGCTTTTAACCCTGCCTCTGACCTTGCAGAGATAGGGAAAATACGGACTAACTCATCTGTTGGTGAAGAAAAAACCTGCGCTTCAGGCCCTTCTGATAAAATAGCATGTGCATTTGTGCCACCAAAACCAAAGCTGTTTACTGCCGCCATAGCAAGGCCTTTATGCTCTGGATAATCCATTAGTTCCAAAGGCACTTTTAAGTTTAGTTCTTCCAAGTTTACTTTCGTATTTACGCTTTTTAAATGCAAATGCGGCGGGATTTTTTTATTTTTAAGAATCAAAGAAGTTTTTATCACACCAGCCACACCGGCCACACTCTCGGTATGACCAATGTTTGTTTTAACAGAGGCAATGATGCAAGGCTTGTCTTTGTCACGACCCAAGGCATAGGTCTCGCCAAGGGCGTTTGCCTCGATGGGGTCACCAACCGGTGTGCCTGTTCCATGCATTTCTATATACTGAACGTCACGCAATTCAATTCCGGCCTGCTGGGTTGCTTTTATTATTGCTACTTTTTGTGATTCTCCATTGGGCACTGTAATGCCATTTGTCTGCCCATCTTGATTAACCGCACTTCCAAGTATAAGCGAATAAATATGATCATTATCTGCAATTGCATCTTTTAGTGATTTTAAAACAACAACAGCAGCCCCTTCGCCTCTTACATAACCATTTGCTGACTCATCCAAAGTTTTGCATGTCCCGTCGGGGGACAAGAAACCACCACGAGACTCTGCCACTGTGTATTGCGGGGCAATGTTTAGCAAAACACCACCAGCAATAGCCATCCCGCATTCGTTATTTCTAATATTTTGACATGCGGTGTGGATGGCAACAAGAGACCCAGAACATGCTGTATCAATAGCGATGCTTGGGCCTGTGAAATCATAAGCATAAGAGAGTCTATTGGCAACGAGCGTCATCATGCTACCTGTTGCTGAATGCAAATCTATCTGATCAAGGTGATCCAAATGAAATTGAACATGCTGATAATCGAGTGTAAACGCTCCTATAAAAATACCTGTATCCGAACCGGCATAATTTTTAGTCACAATGCCGGCATCTTCCATTGCCTCCCAACTTACTTCTAACAGCACCCTTTGTTGCGGGTCCATGAAAGCCGCTTCTCTTGGCGTAATCCCAAAAAATTGCGGATCAAATTTATCTAAATTATCTATAAATCCCCCACGTTGGCTTACTGTTTTCCCACTAAACCCACGCTCTTCATGATAATAAGTATGCCTGTCCCAACGGTCTTTTGGAACATCTACAATGGCATCTTTCCCGTTTTTTAATAAATCCCAAAATTGGTCAACATCATTAGCGTTTCCTGGAAAGCGGCAGCCGATACCCACCACGGCAATCGCATCTTCCTTAAACTTCTTGCCATTAAAAATGATTTCTTTCATAAGTAATAATCCCCTCACAATATAGCTATTTCTTGATAATCAGTCTCACGAATTCCTACAAGTGTCCAAATGTCGTTATTATACTATGCCTGCAGAAAAATGTCTACTATTAGGTAAAATTGTGGCAAAATTGCGATGCTTGTCGGTAAAAGAAAAGCTAATTTCAACTCTATCCTTATCATATATATTAACCATATTTGCTAGTGTATTTACCATTTTTGCGCTAGGATTATCATCTGCATTTAAAGTTAGTACTTTCCGCTCTGCAGTCGTTTCGCCTACTTTGTTTTCCATAGCCTCTCGCTCTTTAAAATAAACGTCTTTATCAAGCAAACCTTTTTTAAATCGCTCATAAAGCTGCCTCTTTGATGCATGTAGCTGGTCATCCCTATAATCAACTCCTGCTATAGTGTTTTTGGATGTGGCGAAAGGCCTTTGTGTATCTGCCATAATGGCAATAGTTGACTTAACTACGGATTTTACTACACTTGTGATTTCCTGTTCGTCGTATATTGTGCCTGTGCATCCATACTCTCCTGTGTATCTGTAAGTTTTGCAAACGTAATAGCTTCGCCTAGTATTCGCGATATATTTCATGACATGCCCGCAATAACCGCACCGCACCTTTTTGAAAAGCATACGACTGATGTCTGGCTTGCCGGGCTTACCACCATATTGGCCCCTTTTAGACATAGCAGTATCCCAAACATCCCGGGTAATAATTGCAGGATGATTATTTTCAACTCTTATCCACTCACTTGCGGATCTATAAATCCGCTTGCTTGTTCCAAGTTCGCCCATGCCAACCTTACCGGATACAAAAGTTCCTATGTACTGCTCGTTGCAAAGCAAGTTATTTACAGTGTGATATGTCCATAGCGAGCCGGTTATGCTAACACTATTTAGCTTAATGCCGTTTTTCTTTTTGTACGCAGAGGGAGTTAGTACCCCTTTGGAGTTTAGCAAATCGGCTATCTGCTTAGGCGTTTTGTCTAAGCAAATCAGCTCAAAAATTCGGTTCACAACCTTAGCGGCAGGCTCGTCAATGACAATGCGATGCTTATCCGCAGGATCTTTCATATATCCAAATGGTGCAAATGCGTGGATATGCTTGCCTTGTTGCGCCTGCGATAATTTTGCATATTTAACAGTCTTGGAAACATTCTTACTATAAAGAGCGTTTAACATATTTCGCACAGGTATATCTAGGTTTGCAGTTGTACCCTTGTGTGAGTCGCTGTCATAACCGTCACCCACTGCTATAAACCTTACACCAAGACAGGGAAATAACTGTTCAATATATTTACTTACCTCAAGATATTTGCGGCCGAAGCGAGAGAGATCTTTTACAATAATGCAAGAAACTTCACCACGCCGCGCCGCATCAAGAACCTTGGTTATGCCAGGGCGGTTGAAGCTTACACCTGTGTACCCATCATCTACTTCCTCGGCGGATGGTATATTTGCCAGTTCTGGTATAGCAGCCAGATGGCTTTCTACAATTTGACGCTGGTTTGTGATACTGTTGCTTTCGACTGCATTTTCGCCATCATCCAACGAAAGCCGATAATATTTAAAAACCTTTCCTTGCCGTTTGTGCTCACTCATTAGCTGGCCTCACTTTCGCATCAAAATTAGTGCTTAATATAAGCATATCGCGCACTATACAAATTAAGCACTTAAACTTTTTGGGTATAATCCTATTATTACATCAGCACCATCCGGATTTAGTCCTCTGGAACTCTGGAAGTTCATAACAGCAGCCTGGGTTAGCGGGCCAAAAATGCCGTCTGTATTTAGCCCGGTGTTTATTACCGCGTTTAAACAGCGCTGAATACGCGCTACATTGTCGCCACGATCGCCCACACGAATAAGCTGCCCAGGGTATGGCGGAATACCCCCTGCCCCTGGTGGCGGCTCGGGCGGAACCGGCGGCACAACTGTACCCCCGCCATCACCTGGTAGATTAATATTGTCGCGTATGCGCCAGTAAACATCATACAGCATTCGCCAGGTTAACGGGCCGATAACCCCATCTGGGTTAAGCCCAAACAACCGCTGGAATTCGCGCACGGCGGCGGCAAAGTTTGGTCCAAAATTAAAGTCCTGCACTACAGACGGCACATCGTGATAAAATTGTGAGATAAAGTTAATAATATATTGCGCACGGCCTACCAAATTGCCTCTTGCGCCCTGACGAATAATATCCGTAGGCGGCGTACGGCCAATGCCGATTACAACACCCTCGCTCGTGAGTTCGCCCAGCCGCTTAACTGCAGAATATGCGCGCGAAATATTATTCCACGTAGTGCGGTTAACAACGCCGTTTGGCGCCACAGAACTAAGTGAGCTAATAGCCTGGAATGCCCGCACCGCAGCTTCGGTTTGCGGCCCATATACCCCCGACGCCGTAACAGGCGGAATTGTTGGAAAATTAACACGTATACGGTTTAGCCAATTTTGCATAGTTCTGATAGAAGGGTCGCTCATACCCGGGCGCAATGTAAATCCTGGGAAGGACTCTTCAACACCGCCGATATTATCTGTCTCCACAATTTGAATATCGTTGGGATAAAAACGGCGCAAAATTTGCAATGCATTAAGTCCTTGTTGCGCAAGCGTAACAGTACTCCACTGCCACAGCCCCGGACATGTCACACGCCGCCCGTCGCAATACTCTGCAAAAAATGGCTCGCGATGCCCCTCGCGGCGAATAAAGCGATTAAAAATGCGGTCTACCATTTCATCGATAGTGCGGAAAATCTGCCCATTTTCCACGAACATTTGATCAAACTGCGTGCTGTTTGTAATGTCAAAATTGTGACCACGCACACGATACCACTCGGTAAAGATACGCTGATAGGGAAAGGATAGCGGATTGTTTTTTAAGATATTGACAATACTAGTAAAAAAAGCGGCAGCACCCCATTTTAAGGAGGCAAGACATTGAACAAAAAATCTTGGGTTGTGGCGGGAACAATTGTAGGGACATATTTGTTTATAGCAACAATTGTTGTTGCTATAGTTTTGGCTCGCGAGTATAATGAACCAAAAACTTGGATAGGCAGTCACTATCCCACAGTTAGTGAATCAAGTCCTGCAAATGACGACTTTATTACTATGCCCCTACCCCAATACGAAAAAGCCGATAGCAAGGGCAGCTTACTGCGCCCGCCGGCAAGGACGAATTTCTTATTTATTGGCGTAGACCACAACAACCTTGCCGATGCAATAATGGTTGGGACATTCTACCGCGACAATGGCGAAATTAAGCTAATGTCAATCCCAAGAGATATGTATACGCACATCCCCGACGCCAGGTTGCAGCAAATGAAATCAGACGGACTAAACCCGCCATCATCTTTAAAAATTAATGCAGTGCGGGCATTTGGTGGGCGCAACCACGGCATCAAATATCTTAAAGAACAACTTGGCGAGATGCTGGGTGTACAGTTCCACTATTATATAGAAGTTGATCTTGATGCCTTTAGCCGAATTGTAGACACAATTGGCGGCGTTACTATGTATATTCCCCGCAGATTATGGTATAGTGATCCAGAACAAGGTTTGACGATAGATATACCTGCAGGGCATCAGCACCTGGACGGGGAAATGGCAGAAAATGTTGTGCGGTTTCGCTCGTTTCCAACAGGAGATCTTATGCGCAATAATATACAAATGGAATTTATGTCGCAGTTATTTAAGCAGACCTTAACACGCGATGCGATTATGAAAGACCCGCTTGCACTGGCTCGCGTTATTTTAAGCGATGTACGCACAAATGCAAACCCTATGGATTTAGCAAAGTATGTGCCATACATTAGCCGCATATCCGAAGACAGCATTCAAACATTTATCTTGCCGGGCAATGGGGAGTACAGGAACGGAATATCCTGGTTTATCCCCAATGTATCTGCACTGCCGGAAGTAGTAACCCAAGTATTTTATGCAAATCTAAATTAATGAATTAGCGAGAAGCCCATGACAAAAATATATACAAAATATAAAAATATTATTGCCGAATACGAGGCGCAAATAATGCAGGACGAAAATGCATCAAACAAGGTTGGATATACCAAGCTTGCTGTGTTTCCGGTCTTGATTATTTGTGTCGTTTTTTTATTTACCAGCCTATTTGCATTGTGGGCAATTATTGCTGTTATAGTCACAATTGCTGTATGCGTGCTGCTGTGGGTTTGGCATTATCGCTTAGACACAAAAGTGAGCTACGCACGTGGGATAGTTGCTATTTGCAAGGCTCATATTGCCAGAATAAATGGGGAATGGTCAAAGTTTGATGACATAGGGCAGGAATTTATTGACTTCGAACATCCATATGCCTGCGACCTGGATATTGTAGGGGCAAAGTCGCTGTTCCAATTCTTGAATACAACCCACACATGGTATGGCAGGCAAAGCTTCGCGCAGGATTTACTTAAGCCGCAGTACAACCCGCAGCAAATACAAGAACGGCAAGAAGCAATTGCCGAATTAAGTGGCGATATAAATTTTGCCAACAATATTCAATATTTTTTATCCCAAACTGGTGCAAAAATAGCGGACGAAAAGGTTGTTGCAGACCTGGCAGACAATACGCCGCTTAGTCTTTCCAAGCTTGTGTCCATAGTAGCATACATCCCTGTAGCAACCATTATATTACTTATTGGCGGTGCGATATTTCAAATTAGACCACTGCTTATATCGGGCATTTCATTTGTAATTGCACAAGCAGCCCTATGCTATTTCACACGAAAAACCATTGGCAAATATCTGGCCCCAATGAACCGCCTACCAAATAAGCTTGGCAAATACTTAAAAGTTATCGAGGCTTTAACAAGGCGAGAATTTTCGTCCGCAAAGCTAAACCAGATTAATTCAAAATTAAAAACAGCACGCGAAGCCATACGTGAGCTTGAAAAAATATCCAACAAACTTAGCATACAAGCCAACCCGCTGGTTTACTTTGCATTTAATACATTGCTTCTGTGGGACTTGCACTGCGCACTTTTGCTTGGGCATTGGAAGAAAAAATATTCACATATCGAATGGTTTGCTACAATTGGCGAAGTCGAAAGCCTGCTTGCATTTTCTAACTTGCCTAATGTTTGCAGCAATACTTGTCTGCCAAATGTCACGGATACGGGTAAATTTCTGGATGCAAAAGCTTTGGGGCATCCGCTTCTTTCCAATGAAAACAGAGTCAACAATGATTTGCGGCTCGACGATAATATTTTTATTATAAGCGGGTCAAACATGTCTGGTAAAACCACATTTATGCGCACGGTGGGCATAAATCTACTACTTGCAAGGGCGGGCAGCTTTGTTTGCGCGCAGGAAATGACATGCACATGCTTTGATATTATAACATCCATGCGCATTGCGGACGATTTAAACGAAGGTGTCTCTACCTTTTATGCAGAGCTTAAAAAAGTGAAGCGCATTATCGACAGGGCAGAGATTACAAACCCGCCAGTAATCTTCCTGATAGACGAAATTTTTAAAGGCACCAACTCCGTAGACAGGCTTGCCGGGGCAGATGCGGTAATATCCAAGCTTGCAGGGCTGGGTGCTGCAGGAATGATTTCTACCCACGATTTAGAACTATGTAAGCTCGCGGAACACCGCAGAATTTTAAACCACAGCTTCAGCGAACATTATAAAAACGGGAAAATTTTATTTGATTATAAAATACAGGCCGGCCAATCCAAGACTACCAATGCCAGATTTCTAATGGAGATGCTGGGGATAGGTACGCAATAGCGGTTGTACAGGACGGCGTTACCAATGGCATTCGCCTTTTCGCATTTTTTCGCGAAGGATTTCACGCCCTTTGGCGTCGGCAGGGCGCAATCGCTTTGCCGGTTGGGTTAGGATGCTGTATGCCGCCGGGTTACGCTCTTGCAGCTTACGCTCCCATACATCGGCTATGCCGGTAAGCTGCGCAGGGTAAAACCATTCCGGGTTGACTTTGCGCTCGTCAAGGTCTACGGTATAGTAACATACCGAGTCTCGCACAGCGTCTGTTTGGGCAAGTACATTGCCGTAGCGGTCGATAACAGAGCTGCTTCCTGTAGTGCCAGGCACATGCTTTAGCGCAGTCAGCAAATATGCGCAGTTATCGTTTGCGCGGGCGCGGCGGGTAAACTCACCAAAATCGCCGTTGGTAGGATGAAGGAGAATTTCCGCACCTTTTAGTGCCAAAACGGAAGCCGCCTCCGGAAAATACAAATCATAACAAGTAAGCACGCCCACTTTGCCAAAATCCAGCTCAATAATATTTAAGTCGTCGCCGTCGACGCACACCCACATTTCTTCGGGTGGGAGGTGGGTTTTTCTGTACTCGCCTTTTACTTGCCCATCAGGGGCAAAGATGGCGGTTACATTATAGTTATTGCCACCAATTCGCTTGTAGTAACAAACAGCTACATACATTCCTTTTTCCTTCGCCATTTTTGAGATGCGTTCTTCTGTAACTTGGGAAGAGAGGACTATCAGTTCATCATAAAAGCTCTTGTCGGCAATTGAGAAGCTGCCCAGTCCACAGGCTCCTTCCCCGGTTAAGGCCAGCACATGCCCGGTATCTTTATTAGGTGCCGGGGTATATTTGCATAAGAGGTTAATATAATGCTCGATGGTGGGTATGATGTGTTCATTTATTATTGCGGTCGGATTAGCTTCAAATTTATCCGAAAGGTAGTTGAACTTTTCTGGAAAGTAATGCTTTCCGGCCTGGGTGGCAGATAAAGTCACTTTTCTCATGCTTGAACCTCCTTCTGATTTATTTCCATTATTATGCGGGATAGGGTATGATTGAGTCAAGGGAATTATCGTGATTTTCTCCAATATGCTTTAAGCCCCTTGTCACTTAAAGCCATGCCGTCTCATAGGCTATTGATACAATAGTCTAGGGAGAGTGCAATATGGCAACAACAGGAGTTTGGCCGCCGTACCCGGGCGTGGTTTTGCAGCGTGGTATGAACGGCCCAAGCATCAGACAAGTTCAGGAGAGGCTTAACGTTTTGGGCGCGTCCCCTACCCTTACAGCTGATGGCACATTCGGGCCATTAACCGAGCAGACGGTCATGGCTTTTCAGCGTTCGCAAGGGATTACAGCCGATGGAATTATTGGCCCAACAACATGGAACGCATTGTTTTCACAGACAGCAACACCAATCCCGCCGCCGCCTTCCGTATGGCCGCCATATCCGGGCGTTGTATTGCGGCGCGGAATGAACGGCCCAAGCATACGTCAGGTTCAAGAACGCTTGAATACGTTGGGCGCATCCCCCACCCTTACAGCTGACGGCGTTTTTGGCCCACTAACAGAAGCGGCTGTAATGGCATTCCAACGTTCAAGGGGCTTAAACCCGGATGGGGTAGTTGGCCCAATTACTTGGAACGCGCTATTCGCAAGCCAGCCCATTTTACCGCCACAACCGCCGCCCGTACAGGGGCGCACCATTGTGCTTGACCCGGGTCACGGCGGCAACGACCCGGGCGCAGTGTCAGGCACCAGACGCGAATCTGACGATGTTCTGCGGCTTGCGCTTGCTGTGCAGGGGCTGCTGCAGGCTCAAGGCCAGCGGGTTATAATGACCAGAAGTACGGACGTCGCTGTCTCGCTAACGGAAAGATCTGCGATTTCCAACCGCAATAACGCAAACTTATTTGTGTCCATTCACAGAAACACCAGCACAAATGCCAGCGCCAACGGTGTAGAAAACCATGTATTTACAACTGCCCCCGCAAATTCTGTACAAAATGCATTTAACGTGCTTGACCAGGTTGTGGATGCAGGCGTACAAAACAACCGCGGCGTAATACGCGGCAACTTTGCAGTACTGCGCAACACACAAGCCCCTGCTATGCTGCTGGAAATGGGCTTTATCTCAAATGTGCGGGACAACCAACTTTTTGATCAAAATTTTGATGCATACGCTGCCGCCATCGCCCGTGGGATAATGACGTCCTTAAACCAGCAGGGTATGCCGCCGCATCAATTTTACAATGTAGCAGCCGGCGACAATATATTTGGCATTGCCGCCAGGTTTGGCACAACCGCCGACGCCATTATGCAGTTGAACAAGCTTACCACCAGTAGTTTAATTATTGGGCAAGTATTGAAGATACCGAGGTAATAAAAAAAACATTGTGGAGCTGTCTTGCAAAGGAAAAAGCAAGACAGCTCTGCATAATCTTTTAAAATCCAGTTTATAGCAGCTTTTCACTATCCGTCTTACGGGTTTCAGTCCATTTCATTACGCCTTTTAATATACGAACGACTTTCTGGGGCTATGAGGCTCTAAATTAACAGTTCATCTATTCTATGAACTGAAGCTCTTGTTACTTGATATTTTTTTGCCAATTCCATAAAATACGAAATATTGCCTAACATTTGATTGAAATATGTCATTAAAATAGAAAGCATACCAACAGTTGTAACACCTCTTATCACTCCAGCTCCACCTATAATGAAAATGAGTACCTGCATCAAAGAAACAAATATGCTTTGCGAGGAATTCATGGTTATATTAACGAATACATAAGACTTAAATTTTTTGTAGTAGGCTTGGAACATATTGTCTAACTCGTGCTCTTTGTCAGGAATATTCAGATTATCCGCATAGTTTTGGAAAAAACGGGTTGACCCTTCTCTAAGATCTAAAGATTTATTGTAAATAGGCTTTCTAAATATTCTATAAAGCACAAAGTAAATTGGGCATATTATTAATGATATTAGCCCAATATGGAAGTTAATACTAAACATTAGATAGCCTACTACAAATAGCTCCACTGTACTAATTACAACCGAAGAGTAGTTATCTAAAACAAATCCTATAAATTGGCGAGTATCCTCATCAACTCTTTTGGATAAATAACTAAACTCAACATCCAAGTTTTCTTTTTTTTGATACAATATATGTTTTTTAAACGCGTAAACTATTCGCTCTTTGACAGGCCCATATAAATACCCTACTATAAATCTCAAAATTATGCCTAACATAAAAACTGACAGCAAGTAAATAGACACATGAAACAATTCCTGCACATAAGTACTCTCTATAAGAGTATCTATGAACATACCGCTTAAATATGTGCCAACTATGCCAACGGCAGACGATAAAATGGCAATAATTCCCAGGACAATTAAAGTTAGTTTTTGTTTCATGAATATGAAAATATATTTTTTCACAGTTACACTACCTCTTGTGATGCAAATTTTGACACAATATTTCTATACATTGGTAACCACAACAATGGATTACGAGACTGTGCCGATTCAAATGCAAGCAAAACACCAGCTGTTCCAGTGTGCAAATCTGACGAAAACTTATAAAACATCCTTCCTGGTACAAACAAATTCTTCTCGTTACCTATCAAAAAGAGAGTTAGTTTTTTTAACGTTTCATAAATTACATCATCATCGTCTGAAAAACAGTTAATAAACATAAATCCGGAAAGCCCTTCAAAGGCACCAGGCTCAACAGTTAGCTTGGTGTTTTTTAGTTTTGCTATTAATACAAGTTCATCTTCATAGTAATTTGAGTTTGTCAAAACATTAATGGCTTTTATTACTATGCCAACCCCTATGCTTCCATTGGAAAAATACGGCATGAGCCTGCTTCTTTCATCTAGTAGCTGCAACGACCCATCTTGTTCTGACGCTTGCAACGAGTCCATGTCTTTTTTGAGTGCATTTTGCGATGCCTCTAAATATTGATAATCAGAAGTTGCATTATACAATACAATCAAAAATAGTGATATGCCGGAGTATCCATCGAGCAAGCCTAGATTAATACTCTGCCAATCTTTGCCGTTTTCTAGCTTGTCCAATGTATTTACTTTACTAATTAATGCTTGCGCTATCTTTTTTGCTTCTTTTAAGAAATCGAAACGTAATGTCGCCTGGTACATTGATACAAGTGCTAACCCTATCCCTGCAAGCCCGCTTCTAATAGTGAGATCACTATCATTAATGTCATAAACTTTAGATATTTGAACCATCATTGCAACGGCTTCATTTATATATCCAGCTTCGTATAAAGTGCAAGCTATACCACTTTTGCCAGACATATATCCGATATTATAGTCACCATTAACTATTAAATCAATCTGGTTGTCTATCCATTTTTTAGCCACATCATTGTAGCTGTTTGTTCTTAACAGCGCAAGCACAGCACCAAACCCACCATTTTGAAGATTATATAGACCGCAGTCAGTTTCGTACTGGCGAATATCACCATTAATTAAACTTTGCCTATTATCATCTAAATTCGACAAAAGAGTATTAATCAGCCTCTTTTTTATACTGTCTGAATTAATATTTTTAAAAACATCACCGTGCCCTATCATTTCGCTGGCTGTCTCATAGGTGTTCCGAAATATCTCGTCAAACTTAGTAATGTTTTTTCTTAACCCTAACTGATAGTTTTAGAGCCTGTTTGACATAAATTATTCCATTGTATCAAATATAACGTCAATCCATGATATACTGTCGTAAAAAAGGCAGGTATACAAGATGCGAAAATTCAACCACAATTATCCAAGCGATAT
>Ga0136643_10005647_pt1 | contig 17709 bp, 8 predicted proteins | sample TergutLab28metaG_FD_96883 | JGI IMG/M metagenome (GOLD analysis project Ga0136643, IMG submission 96883) | Labiotermes labralis P1 segment gut microbial communities from Petit-Saut dam, French Guiana - Lab288 P1 (version 3) (version 3) | ecosystem: Host-associated > Arthropoda: Insects >... | reverse complement strand
CCATCTCATTCTTCTCGATTTTATCACCCGCACAATATTGGGTGAGGAGTACAAATCATTTAGCTCCTCGTTATGCAGTCTCCTCCATTCCCCCGTTACCTCGTCCCTCCTAGGTCCAAATATGCTCCTCAACACCATGTTCTCAAACACCCTCAGCTTCCTCTCCTCCCGCAATGTCAGCGACCAAGTTTCACACCCATACAAAACAACCTTCTCAATTAGCCTGATAAAATACATATATCAGCTGTTATTCCTAATAAAGAAACAATAAACACACAAAATATTCGTGAAATGTCAAATTAAAATCCAAAAGTATTGCAGAGTGCAGGACAAAAGGTTCCTGACTGTGTGAATGAATCTATGACGTTCAAATGTTGTTTTTCTATGGATTTAATGGTACTGATTAACTAACGTAAATATGTTTTCTAAATGTTTATCAAAAACTGCATATTTTCTGCTCATCATCACATTCACCACACTTCACAGTCCCACACTTAACCCCATTAGGATCGCTCATACGTCACAAGTTCGAGCAGACATACGTCTGTATTATTTCAAGTAGGAAATGAAGTATGCAGCATGCTGTGCCTCCTGCCACGTGACGTTCCTACCAAGCTTCATCCTAACCATCCGCACTCCGAATGGAGAAACTGCGGGGAAGTACCATACCGACGGTTTGGCAAGGTATTTTCGCTCATACATACTATTTAGGGCCTCAGCAAAGCTAATTAATCTGGGGTTCGCGGAAAGTAAATATTTATTCTCGTTTGAGTCATTATCATCATCATCATCATCATTCAGCTAACATGGATTTGGGTCACTTGCTGACCCGTTCTGTCCCCACGTATCTAGAAGTCTCTTTAATCGTCTCCCCTGGGTTCTTCTTCCTTCTGGTCTAGTTTCTTATTTTCCTCTGTCATCTAATAAATACATTCTGTTTATACGTTGCAACCAATTTATTTTGTATTCCTGTATTTGGACCAAAAGTGCGGTTACATTTAGTTCCTTCACATCATTTCCGAGTCGTCTTTTGAGAATAATCTGTCCGGCTTCTTCTTGTAAGAATCGCCAGTAGTTAGAAATTTCCCTGAATGGGTTACGATCCCAGAGCAGAGTACGTACAGTGGTAGGATTGCTAACTTTAGCCTCTAGACTTCCTCCACTCCTGATGAAACAGTTATACTGCTGTTACTCTGTTGTCATTTCTTCGTTTGTGGGAACAGGGTATACCACGAGAAGGTGTGGATAACTGTCGAGTAGGAGAAGCTATACTATTGACCATCACTACCCCTCATTCCCCTCTTAAGTAGTAAATTTTGTAAATCACTGCAAGGTAGATTCCGTTAAAGGCTTGAGCAAAGGGACACGAAATTATGACTCAACCCTTATCCTGCTAACGTGGAGAATATGGTGAGCTCCTAATAATGTTAACAAATGGTAGATGGGATTTAACTTGACGTTTAAAAGGTTAATGGCAAGTTACATGATTTTGAACAATTGCTTGATATCCTCTGCAGCTGTGGCCTTAATTCTGAAGTATTTAATTGTGTTCGGCCAAAGAGAAGCTTGTAGCAGCAACTTGGTAGTTTGAAAGCAGCCTCAAAATTTACCTAGACGCAGAAAACCGAGAAAAATGGGATTCAATGAAATAATGTTTACGAATTTCGTTCGTCACAAACCAAGAAAAAATATTATTTCAAAGAAAAGAGACTTATTTTGTTTACAATACTATCTGATTATCCCAACAACTATAAAAAACACAATCACACATTGTAGGGAGGAAACGCGGCTTTTTTTTAATACTAAGGCAGACGGGAAAGAGCGCGCCTTAGGAAAATCCGCCCACCTGCATTCATAAACTTTAATAAAGAATACACAATTGCTGGATCGTCGAAATGGCCATGTCACAGTTATAGACTTTCTTATGATATACGGCAAATGTTAACGTAGACCAAGATAAATTTTCTGCACTGAATGCACCCTGACATTTTGAAAACTGTGCTGCATTTCATGAAGATGTTATCTTCCTGAACAAATCAACTGACACAGTAGCTTATTCCTCGAATCCATACAAGGTGCTCATAACTGTATTAACTTGTTAACTTTTACTTCAAATTACATTAGCATAGAAAAGGGAATCTATTCTGAACTGATGTTTATACATAAAGCAATTTCTCTCAGGTGCAGTGAGCCTGAATTAATCACGTCTTGTTCTTTTGTGCCGTATCTAATAGACACATGGATGTGAAATTCCAGAGCGCCCCACTGGGTCACATGATTGTGAAAATAAGATATTTTACGCCGAGCTTAGACAAATTTCGTGCCAAAAACCTGATGCAGTATTGTTAAAATAAGTCTGAGACATAGAAATTCCTGTAGCAAATAGAATCACAAGACAGAATACGTAATGGAAAGGAATTACTCTAATTACGTACTTGCGCCATCAGGCGACGCGATTTGCAGCACAAATTATCGTGATCTCTACAGTAAATACAAGATTAACTGCATAAGGCTGACGCACTGCCGAGAAAACGTGGACTGTTGGTTGACACTGCTAGCGGCATTGCAATGCTTCATTGCTTGGCATTACCGTTCCCGTTGCTTTCTTCATCTCACGGTTGTACGAAGGTACATTTTAAAACGAAGTATTCCACAGGTGGACCTACATAACTGCAGTCTGTCTGCTCAAATGGTTACCCGCACAAAATCTTCGCTAAGTCTTGACTATGAATGTCCCTGTCATAGCAAAAACATAAAGTTATTGCATTACGAAGTACGTTACACAATAAGTGAACCCTCTATACTTTCATTCAGTGATGTTTTAGCCATTACTGCACTCATAAAACTCGGTGGTAACTACAAGTGACACGTACATTGAAACGAAACTGAGTTTTATGCAGTCTGCCTAAGATTTTCAAATGACGCTTACAATAAACAAGAATTCTGACCTGTTGTTCTGTCTAACCTACAATCAGCGTGTTTTCTGTGAGGTAGGAACCGAATTTCATAATTCACAGCGTTAAATAGTAAAGACTTTGAGAATAAAGAGCCATAATGCTGCCCTTTCAACATTTCAGCAGACCTGACAGAATGCTGTGACGGCAAACACTCTGTTCCACTTGACACGTAAAAGTTCGAAGTTATTATTAAATGAGTCCTTTGATAGGAGCTCATGAAAGTATCAGCAAGAAATATCTTTTCGTTAATCAGCCCGCTGATTTCACCGGAGAAAAACGACTCCAAATATTTCAGTTAAATTTTATATTCAATAATGTTAAGAGCAATTCAATTCAATTCAATTCAATTCAATTTTTTGTTCTCGACGTGCCGTCATAACAATCATAAGCCAATTGTAGTAACAGCACAGGAACATAATAAAAATACAGAAATAATAAATATCAAAGGAAACATGTAGAAAGAAACGAAAGGAACAACATATAACAAATTATAATTGTTACACAAAAAATTGTTAAGGGTAAGTATTTGTTTCTGCGTATAAAAAGAGTACCGTTGCATCCAGTTCAATTTATTGACACGCGGTCTAGCAACGTACGGCCAGTTGCTACAAGAACACTCTAAAGCAACAATACACAAATACACTGCACAATTACAAGACAAAGGAAGAAAAATCACGAAGAAGGTACAAAATATAATCAAATTAAATACAAATATCTTATATAAATTTAAATCGCAATTCACGTGGAAAGTTAGTGGCCAAGCTACAGCGCAAATCTGTAAAGAATTTTGATGTACTGAGTACAAATATACACATCAAACAAATTGCTCACCAAAACTGACAGTCCAGTGAATATAACACCGTTCGTACTAATGTCATTAGCCGCTAAAACGTATCTAGCGGAGGACAGTTGAAAATAAAAATAATTCAATAATAATAATAATAATGGTGGTGGTGGTGGTGGTGGCAGTTATTTACATTTCTCGTTATTCTGCTCACCCTCCTAGTATTACCATAACCACGTCAATAGCACGTGTGAGCATGCGCTGCTTACAGCAGTAGACCTAATTATTTACCGCGTCTGATCACTGTACACCAACAGCAAGTGCAGCACAGCACACACTACTGCGCCGGCTACGACACTGACCTCTCTGCAAGACGCGAACCTTCGTTCAATTGCCACACTTAACGAGGTATGATGGGGGGAAGGCTTAGCCAGCATACTTCAAGTCAAGATGCATTATAACGTGTAATTTTCAGTGCTCTAACGAAGGGTAAAAAAAAGGAATGTTCAAAAGTATATGCACATGATACACGATTGTGTGAAAAGCAGGTTGTATAGAGGCTGCAGCGTAGGAACACCATCAGCGTATTGTGAAACTGAGAATGAGCCAAGCATAATCACAGGCAATCATTACACTATTGTTTGTTTCTAAAAATAAAATACAAAGTTTACTCTACAAGCTTTTTCTCATTACTGTATCAAGACGCGATTTTTTCTCTCTGTATTTCTCTTCCTGTTATTTAAATAAACTTCATGAGACTCCCCAGTTGTTTTCAATCATGCATCCCTGTAATCGTCGCGAACTGAACCCAAAAGATCACTCGTGAAAAATCGTAAGAAACGTGTTTGTAGAAAGAAGGATAATATTAAAATCAATTTTAGTTAAATGACATGTGAAGATGATGAAATTAACCCTTACCCTGCTAACGTGGAGAATATGGTGAGCTCCTAATAATGCCAGCAAATAGAAGATGGGATTTATTTCGGCGTTTAGAGGGTTAAACTGGCTCAAAGTAGGATCGAATAAAGCACATTCGTGGTCACGCGGTGATTATAGTTGAACTAGCCAGAATATCTGGCACTATAGTTATTGTCTTCCACTTAGAAACTCGGTTAGGTACTTAGGGTGTGAAACGTTCACCTGCTTGATCATTTGTCGCTCATTTATTTAGATGGCTGGTCATTTAGACAGACATCCAACCAAACAGATCAGCCACGAACTGACAGATAAATTCCTTCAGCCACAAGGGAAAAATTTTCTCCCCGCTTCTAAGATTTCTCGCGGGCGTATAAAATGTGTAAGGTTCTTCGAAATTGTTTTTAATTAATAGTTGACTTGACTTCAGAAATGATTTCTGTGAATTGGCAGCTACATAAAATATTTATTGTTATAAAAATATAATATGTATTTGTTTAACCAACTACGTCCCACGCCAAGAAGAGAGTGGAAGTAAAGAACCATGAAATTTTGATGTCTGCACAAACTCCGGCCCACGACACCCACAGTAATGGAGGCTGACGTGTCCAGAGGTAGACTGAATGCTGTGGAAAGAGGGAAATCCCTACCCACTGCGGGATTGGAACCACAATATCCTGTCGGCAGCCCGAAGCGTAATTACTATATTGGCTGATCTACCACAGACTAACCGATTTAAAATGACGAGCAGTAATAAAATGAAGATAAGCAAAATCAAATGGCCTACACGAATGCTTATGTAATTATAAGTATTTCATGAATATTCTGCTCTCATAATGCAAACGTTTTTATTGCGACAACTAACTAACATAGCGTTATCAAAGCTCAAAATACATATATTAAAACAAACAAACGAATGACCTTTAGGGAAAAAACTGAATATTAATTCTTGTTTCAGCCAACAAACCAACAAATTCTACTGTACGTACGTCTTCGCCTACGCTATTTGTTTCCTTTAGTTTAAACATCGGGTTTCCATTCAGCTACATGCAATAAAAAGTAAGAATTCTCTCTCAAAAACTGTTCAATAATTCAAAAGTGTATGATAGCTTTCATCGCTAGCATTTCCACTTTCATATCTTCTTGCAATTCGTGATTCATGAAACGAGACCTTCACATTATGTACAGTGCATTATTTTTTGCTATATGTAATATAATTTAAACATGGAATTTAAACCTTTGAATTCCAGTGGTAGCTATGTATACCACAACGGCTAATATTCCCAAATTCTGCGACTTGCCCACCCACCACGTGTTTGTGATTTCCCAAGCAAATACTTACCCTATTTCTACGAGTGATAACATTAATAAAGTTACTAAATGAAACTTCAGGTATACTTTGCGACAATATAATAATTATGTTTACAGACTCAAAAACATCGCAGAAAGTCACATAAAAATCTCATTTAGAATAGGCACACACGTGGCCTTATGACCTCTATAATTTTTGTACTGTTTTCTCATTTTCCCATAACAATTACGCAATTACTGGTTGTTAGCTACAGATATCCTGATATTAATAATGTGGTTTATTACTATTGAATTATATTAACTCTTATCGCGTTGTAAGAGCTACGAGTAGGTTCCTTTGTAAAGTTTATAATAATTTGATCCGTCCTAATAATATGTCATTAACTGACTCAACAATCAACTCTGCTACACAGTCCCTTAATGGAATATTCTTACACAAAACTATATAGAAATTATCTTAATAGCCGTTTAAGTTTGTATAGTTCGTTGTCAACAAATTTACGGCCGAAGATATATAGTTAACGAGCACAGTCAATATATCGATATTGATCTTAATGGACTTCAGTACCTAGCCAGACCACGCCATTCTCATAAAATCAAACGTTTACACGGTACCAGTGAATCTGGGTTTTAGGTTATCGTAGCGGTGGTTATCTATATTAGTCTCCTGGGCCGTGACGCCGTGTAGTTTGGTACATGGATATTAATGTTTCAGATGAGCCATCATGATATGGTTATGGCACGTTCTTCCGAAACCATCTGGCAAAGTACACGTAATCATTCGCCAGAACGCTGTAACCACAGCAATAACACACACAAAAATGTAATTTCAGTACAATGTATCACACTGTATACTGCACAAAATGAATCTAACAACAAACACTACTGATGGAATTTTCAAGCAGGCCTACGTAGCCGTGATATGCCTTCAAAATTCAAGGTCCACGATGGAGTCTGATACAGACTTGTCCAGTAGAACAACCTCCTCCCAGACCCAGCTGTCAGACAGTGTCGGTACATTTTAGGCGCTTTCTCGGAATTGCGAAAAGCGATTATTAACTTCGTCGTGTTGGCCTGTCCGTCCGCCCGCACAGAACAACTCCGCTCCCATGGCAAGCATATTCATGAAAAATTACTTTTTAGAATTTTTGAAAATATGATATGAAAATTTAAGTTCCATTAAAATCTAACATGAATACAGGGTACTTTACGTGAAGACCAGCACACGTGTTTTATCATTTCTCGCTCAACTCTTCTTGGAATGAGTAACTTTTCAGACAAACTTTGCAGAGAAAATCAAAACACAAATTTTATATTCAATCATTTTTCCAAAATCATGCCCTGTGTAAAAATATTGCAGAACATTGCATGCTGGATACCTAAGGCTATACAATGAATATATGCCATAAGTATTACTTTTCCATGGCAACAATGGTTGCATGAACGCCCCTCCACTTTACGTTACACGTATATTGCCTTTCTTCTTTAAATAATTTAAGACTGTATTCACAAGTTTAGGTATTATGCATGACTGCTTACATGGCGTAGGTGTCGTAATACTACTGTGTGGTTAGTAACTCACAATCCCCTAATTTCATCCATCCACGAGGTCTGTCTATGTGACACGCGCCATGCCATGAAGAAGCAACTATTTGGAAAATGAGTTAAGGATGAACGCGGTGGCGCAATTGGTTGAGGCACTGTGCTACCAGCCGGAAGGTCACGGGTTCGATTCACGATGGTGTCATTAGCATAGTCCTTGCGGCCGTACTGTGGCCCTGAGGCCGACTCAACCTCCAACAGACGTAAGTACGAGGAATATTTCCTGCGAGGTAATGGTGGCTGGGGCGTTGGGCTGACAACTTTACCACCTTGATGTGCTGATTTTCTTCAAATCTGGTGAGCCTCTAACTCCTGGAACACCCAGGGCTTGTTTAGGCCTGTACAGGGATCGCTTTACTTTTTGCTTAGCATATAAGGGGTCACTATTTAATCTGACTAATATCGTTGGTAACTTTCTGCTGTTATTCCAATTTGCCACGAGTCAAGATCAACACATTAAGCGATAAGCAAGCCGACAAACAGTGACAAATTATAGTAATCAATTAAATAATATTGTTTTACACACAAGACAAGCCGCAAAATGAACACTTACATGGATGTGGAATAAAAACATAGGTCTAGTCTAATCTGTGCTGGTCGTGCAGTAATTACCAAAAACACTGACCGAACTGCTGACATATGCCATCATCCACACATTCGCAAATAACAAAAATCACTGTTAAGAAAAGTTTCCATACGTAATTAGGTAAATGTACAGTGATGTTCATTTAAAGCCCACCCCCAAAATGTAATTCTATGATGCAATGAATGGTGTAATGTGAGGTCGTAGACAAGGTACTATTTGAAAATCATCTAATAAATTTGTCACCCAACAGTCAACACACCTTTTTTAAACATCCAACTGTTGAGAATAAAACAAAAACAAATAAAACGTTAATAAAAAAAAACTTGTTACCGTACTGTAGCAGCAGCACCACCTAGCTCATCATGACAAGTCAGGATCCTTAAACAACACATATATCCTGCTTGTTAACCTCGCGTTCCTCCCCCACCCAACGAAAATACACGCTGCTTGCTCGCACAGGCTGCCTAATCCACACTCAACACAAATCGTCTCAATCCCAGTATACATACAATAAAGCAGAATCTTATGGCTTTTGGCTATGAAACACGATAAAACATTGTGAAGTGAATAAGTTAAAATTTCCTAACATTTTAAAATGTAATTTAATTGAAGCTTCGTTTCAAATTTAAGAGTTACTGATTTAAATCTAAAATTTTGGCAAACAAGATGAGGCAGTTTACTTTGTTCTTATCCGCCATACTTGCTCTCACTACTCGTGGCCCATCCAGCGAGGAGGAGAGCACAGAAACATTTCTTATCTCTGTCCTTCTCTTCTTCTTGAAACCACCTGATCTTTCACTGCACACCACGATCACCACACCTCCTGGCGAGGGAATCATGAATCAGAGGCTTGTTAACCTCTCATAACCTTCTCTCTATCTCTCCTTTCATTTTTCTCTCTCTTTTTACATTTCTTCTTTTCCATCTTCTTCTTCACATTCTTCTGTAAACTTACAATCTTGAAGTTCCTATATGTTCTGAAGAAAATTACTTGTAATAGATATAGACAAACAACTTTTCGGTAGACGGCTTGTAAAGGAATGCACATATGTTTGACAATGTTAAATTAAACTTCGATAAACACTCACACGTAATGACATGTTGTGAGTTATCGCCTTTCATTTATACGGCAGTATTGACTTAAGTGTGATTATTGGCTATAAATTTTATGTCGACAAATACTGCAGTAGGCTTACACACGAGCAGCAATGTCAGATTGTAAGTGAACACTCTGAGACAGAAATGAATCTACACTTTATAAAACAATTCGGTTCGTACCTCACAGAGAACACCGTTTTGCTTCCGTTAGAAAGAACGAGTGCTGTGAGTGGACACAATGGTTGTTTAGTGTAACGACTACAAGGAAGATAGAAATACATTGTATGAGCAAAATGCAGTTGCTTAGTGTTAATACCGTGTGTGTGTATGTGTGTGTGTGTGTGTGTGTGTGTGTGTGTGTGTGTGCACCACTACTTTTGAAAACGTTATTGCCGATCGGTTATTGAACAAAATCAGTGTGGAACGGAGTATTTTCTGTTCACAATATCGTGGCAACTAGTTATAATAGCACTGAAATTCATTGTTGAGTTTATATCTACTAAGCCATTGCCCAGCGAATAGCATCAACAGATCTGAAATACACAAATGCCTAATGAAGTAACTGAAAGAAAATGTAAATTTGTCCCTGTGTATGTTATGAAGGCGTACTGGGGGGAGTGGAGGTGTATCTCCATTTATTTGTAAACTTGGCGTTTGATGTTGAGTGGTCAGCTTCACGTCCGGGTCGCTTAACCCTTTAAACGCCGTGTTAAATCCCATCTGCCATCTGCTGGCATTATTAGAAGCTCACCATATTCTCCACGTTAGCAAGATAAGGGTTAATTCTCGCGGACGTAACACCCTGCACACTTTGGCAAACCATTTGATGGGCCTTAGAGAAACACAAGTTTTACTGAAGTAAGAATAATGTCTGCAAGGAATCGAACTGAGATTCCGCGGATACCCATCCGCAGCCTAGTCAGTATATGAACTGCATTTTACCGCTTTCTCCTAACTAAACAAAAAGAAAAAAATGAAGTAATAATAGCACATTACCTACGGCTCCTATACTATAGGCTACATTAAGTTCCTGAAGCCAGGAAATTACATCTGAGTGAATAACAATCACATTTCAGTAAGAGTGCAATGAAACAAAAGCCATGTGTTAAATCTGAGAATACCGTGGCAGTATTACAGGGAAGGTGTTCTGGAAAATGACACCGTGTAGTCGGTAAAGTAAACCAACGTTTTGAAGAAATTTGTTCCCTCGTTTTTCGGGATACGATGAAACTCCAGTAACAAATTCGGTAAACACGGTAATACTAAACTGTTTTCCCATAAACGAAGCACTTCCTCCAGCTGTGTGGCCATTAGCCTTTCAAGGAAATCAATAAGTGGTAGGTTAGAGAGTTAGTTAATCAGTATAACAGGCAGGACAATAACAGAAATCACAAGAATCATTTCTGCGTTGACTCAATTATAGTGATATCAATCAATAGCAAATTTTAAAACCCAGATTTTTCTAAAACATAATTTACAATAAGAAGTCAAAACTTCCCTTTTAGGATAAACAAGAATAAACAGTATTTGAAATGTAAGACTCTACAGTCTTATATTTTAAATATTTTTAAAGGAAACGTAAATTTTGGCATTATTTTAATGTCTAGATTAATATTCCCTTAAGACAGATAAGCTCATCCTTCAGTTGAAAATCTATATTGACGTATTTATGCAAAAATAAGGCGGGAGTGTTAATATAAAATATTTTTCTTTAATGTATAAGTTTATTAACATTACTAAACTATACCAAGTACCTTTCAAATGAAAATAATACATACTGCGTACATACATAACGTTCCATTTTTACAATTCTAAACTACAAACATTTTTAACTCTGTTTAAATTAATGTAAAAATTTCTTTAATATTACAGACATTATGCAGACCTAGCATAGTATGCTGCAATATAATAATCCTTAACTTTCTGTATGCCTCCTGATTGCAATTCTCTGGTCTCTTCTTCCCTCACAAAATATTACAGCTCAGTGTTTGCGAGCCAACAGAGTAAAGGCGTTGAAACTTTAGCAAACACTTCGTCGTTCAAGCAGAAGAATGGTAAATTATTCCTCACACATCTGATAAATAAAACACAAACGCGCGTGCGTGCGCGCGCACACACACACACGCACGCACGTAATCACGCACGCACACACACAGACAGAAACTACACTTAAATATATTCATGCAGGCCTAAACACATCAACGAATCATTTTCTTGCAATCTTTGTTTTACGATACCACTTAAATAAACCCAAATCATATGATATCGGCTCAAACTGGCAATTAGATTGGAAGAACAGGAATTGCACACCTTTTCCTCTACTTGCCATCAGTCAATGCGCACATCAACTAAACAATGCTAGGCAGATTGGAAAACACTTAGTGTTGGATACAAAATATCTCCATTTCTGTCCCCTCACTGCTTATCCATAGCAATCGAGAGGCTCAAATCCACAAACGGATAAGATCCAGAGCCATTCTTTCCACCTTTCATCCTCGCAATCCATCTCCGCAAGTTAATTCTTAATCTTCCATTCCCATCTCACTCTCGGTCGTCCAAGTAAATGCTTCTCCAGACGTCTCACAAATAAAACTCCATATGCATTCCTCGTCTTCGCTATCCGATATACACGGCCATTTAGCTGGTAATTTATAGGATCAGTGAAAGAAACATCTCCCGTCATGAGACACAAACAACTTTTTGTGGTTTTTCAAAAATATAAATTATTGTTCAGCAAAAAGTTTTGTGAAAATAATAAAGCTTATGGAACAAGAAATCAGCTAAAGTTTACTTTGCGCTTCTTTGCCACGAGGTCAAAATAAGATAAAAAATCCTACCACCGTGTCGGCAATTTTTCATTAATATTGTTCATTCAACCTTTAGGAACATCTGGTGCTTCAATTTCATTCTTTGTAAAACAGTTAATGTCGCGTTCAGTATTTCATTTTTAGTTTTCGAAAAAAAAAGGCGTAATAAAGGTATCACACAATCCGAAAATACGGCATAAAATAAAAGATAGGATTTGTTTATTACTATTACCCTTTCAATAACCAGTAAAATATATATATATATATATATATATATATTTTTTTCTCAACACATAAGAATTATCAATACAAATAAAACTAAGAAACTCAAATCGCGTTTTTTATGTTCCGTAATTTCACAGTTTATCTCTACGAACATATAACATCACTTTAACCTCAGGAGGGAGCGCTTCATGTCCTGATGCCCTCAACACCAACAGCAAGCCATGTGCAAAGCCACTGAACAGGAGGTTGTGTGGGCCCACAACCGTCCTGAACTGCTTCAACTGAGAATAAAAATGCAGCTTCTCAAGCCGAGAGGCAGGCAAGCCCTGTAAACGAGCTGACTAATTGAACATAATATTAAAAGGGATGAAAACAAATTTTAACGTTGGAAAGAATACCTATTATGCTTGTAAATTCCTTAAGGAATCTCGCCGTCCACCTTCATCCTACTGACATTTTTGATATATTCTTCATAGATTCTACTTCAGTTTCTTTCATACAACGTACTTGAAATTATAAATTACATTTTATACCAGCAGCAGCCTAACAACTGCACTCTGGAACAAGAAATAAACAGCGATTATGACTTACAAACATTCAAGGATTGAAAATACATACTCTGACGAACTGTGGCACATAACAAACACCGTTAATGTGGAAGGTACTGCGACAGTACTGATCACGAAACAGAAGCTCAAGCTAATGTGTTGAATATATAATGCAGACTCTTTTTTTTCCAGCAATCTGGAAGAAAGAAAAAACGGTGGGTGTGTGACAATACTGTAGGGACTGTAGCCTCGTCACGTCTGCGTGGGTGTGTGTGTCTCTGCCTAGCATGGTCATGGCAAGAATACACGAGCTGCTTGAAAGTTTCAGCCGTAGGATCGTAGGATGAAGATATCATCAAAATGAATATCATAATGCTCGTAATATATACACTGAGTTTCTCATTCTCCTGACCCCCCTTTCCATGTACCTCACTACGCCACTTCCAACGCAGAACATTCAAAACTTCCAACTTCGTAATATACAGGACGTATAACATCAACCACGCATTTTATATTATTGTATTTTATATTATTGTATTTTATATTATTGTATTTTATATTATTGTATTTTATATTATTGTATTTTTATGGATAAATCTACTAATTTGCCTCAACGTTAGAGAAAAGAAAAAATGTCTTTGACGTACACATTTCAAAAAGAAAGATTTAATATTTCGATTCCTTCTTTAGAAAACACACTAAGGCTTCAACACCAACATCAACCAGTTAATGGTGTATGGGTAAATAATTGGTGCCTACATTAATAATAAGTTACACACACACACACACTCTCTCTCTCTCTCTCTCACTCACTCACTCAAAGGGATTTGAATTGAAAAAGAACCCAAACGCACGTCAAGCTTAAAGGCCTTATATATCCTTCCACAATACAAAACTTACTGGGCATTAAAAGTAGGTGTTTTAAGCGACCTCTTTCAACTATCAGACATGCCTAAACGCTAGTCAGTAGTTTAGTGAATACCGTTTGCAAGGTCTTGCACTCGTGACGATGATTTCTTTCAGTTCGTCCTGTCTGTGTGGACTGCTGTCAGATGAGTTGTCTTTCAAACATCTCCCCACAAAGCAGTCATACAAGTAGTTAGATGGGGCGAACGGGTAGGCCATAAAGAATAACCAATTATCGAGTCCCAAAATATTCCGTGTGGTAGCCATTGAGTGCACGCTCTATGGGCGGTTGCGCAATCTTGCTGGAGAAACAATAAACCCGTTGATCTAAATTTATTCGCCATTTCATGTATTGTTCGCTTTATAGCAAATTAAACATCGGAAAACTCTATTCTAAATTTCCTACGACACTTTTAATAAGGTTACATCATGACCCAGGTTCTCTAAGTGAAAATCCTCCGCATTAAACTGTATTGCATAGTTACAAACAAACCAAATTTACGTTGCACACAGCAGATTAAATGGGGAAAATTGATTCAATGTAACGTACACGCAACAAAGTACTGGATGTGTGTGTGAAACATGCAGCGGCCTTTTCAGGAGTCATGCAGTGTCGGCAATTTCTAGACATGAACTTCAAACAGCATTTAATAACAGGCTTACAGATACTAAGCATGTCAGAGAGCTGAAGGTCTTTTCCATCACCTGCTCTAACAATGAGGAAAGTTATATATTACGTATATATCAGGAAATACAAGGTCGTTTGGATTGCGGATGCGTCTGGGTTCGGTTTTCATTTTAACTCCCCTTACATATATACAGAGGTATAAAGAATGTATCGAAATAAATGTTGAGAAGGAAGTAGTTCGAAAAAACGGTGGAGGAATTTTAGACATTTATCGTGTTAAAACGCGTTTGACTATAAAATAAGAAACACAGATCCATGTTTTAAAAGTACTGTAGGATGTGCAAAATACTGAATAAATATTTTGCGAAAAAGACACAACGGTCTTTAAGTTAGTCCTGCATCTTGAAATTCTGGGAGTTTATGACACTGCTTTAGGAGATCTGACATGACAATAAAATGAAGTGCGTTCCATGAGCTGGGAAACAGATCACTCATTTTCAGACGGACAAACATTAAGAAATAATGGAAGTGTAGAGGCAATAAATTACACCTTTCCAACGGAAGAAAAGAAACGTTTGGAAAGCGACTTCTTGGAAGACAGAGAAGTAGATGGGAATTCAGATCCGCTCTATCCAAAGATCAACAGAGTAGATTACCTACTTACTCCATGCAGTAGAGTCCTTCTTGAGAAGCCAACCGGTTCTCAACTAGTCAAGAAATTCCCCGCATTTTATGGAACCCAAAGTTTCATTTCCGCGTTTACAAGTGCCAGCCACCTATCCCTATCCTGAGAAAGATCAATCCATTCCATGACCCCCCCCCATCTCATTTCCTGAAGATCCATCTTAATATGATCCTCGCATCTTGGCCTGGGTCTTCCAAGTGGTCTCTTACCCTCACGTTACCCCACCCAAGCCCTGTATGCACCTTTCCTATCCACCATACGTGTTACTTGCTCCACCCATCTCATTGTTCTCGATTTGATCACCCGAATAATATTTGGTGAGGAGTACACATCATTAAGAACCTCAATATGTAAGTTTTCTGCACTACCCTGTTACCTCGTCCCTCTTTGGCCCAAATGTTCTCCTCAGCACCACAATCTCAAACACCCTCAGTGTGAGCGACCGAGTTTCACACCCATACAAAATAACAGGAAAAATTACATTTCTGTATATCTTAATCTTTATATTTTTGGATAGCAAACTGAAAGGCAAAAGATTCTGCACCAAATGACAGCATTCCCTGACTTCAACAGAGTACGAAGTTACATATGTTTACCTGACAGCTGCAGAGCCAGCTTCCGTAAAGCGATTTTTAACCAATATGATAGGACAGGAAATGTCTGTTCAATACTGAATGTTTATATCTGCATGTTTCACAATGTTCCCAACAACACTGTGAGGTTCAGCTACAATTTACTTTGCTTTTTATATTACTTCGTCATTTGTGCCTAATCAGAAACTCAGTATCGGAACATCTTCAAATTTAAATACCAAAAGTGTAACACCGAATATTCCAAGAATTCCGAGTCGCGGCATCACCACACGAACGAAGTGAAACAGTGCTGGAGTACGCTCTGTCTCGTTGGTTGTCATGGAGATTAGAGAGGGGGGATAACGAAGTACAAAACAAAAGAGAAACTATAGGCAACACAGACAAAAAATAGCGTGTCACACAGAAGAGTGCGTTAAAGAAGACTTCAGTGATTAGGCATGACAGGGGTGCGTATTGTAGTCATGTATGACATAAGCTTCTATAACACACAATCTACTGTACTAAATGATCTTGCATGTCTACAGTGTGTGATAATAATTCAGACCCTTTCTCAATCTTCTTCCCGAACCCTAAATACAACTTACTGTTAAGATTTCATAAAAACCGAGTTCTACAATTCGTATCAAAGATTTCGCAAATTTACAGTTAACACTTTTATTAATTAGAAGGTTTAAAGAATGTAGGTGCACGCAGTTTGCATTGTGCCTAGATGCCTGATTATGGAGTGGAACAGGGGTGGAAGTAAATTTCCAGAAAAAAGAATCTTAGTAATCGCCAAGTTCAGAATATTGCAGATCGCACCCACAACAGAAGTCCCTGATACCCAATGGACAGAGGATAGAAGGGCATTACAGCATTCTTGAACACTGACGTGACGAACGGTAGTCCCGAATCAGGGATCGAAGTTAGGGTCACCCAGTCCTTAATTGCTGACAAACTGTTAATGTCACGTATTTATGTCAATGCTCTATATTCAGCAAGCATGCCAGAAAATTACATTTCATTCTCCAGTTAAATGGATACTCTAACACATCAGGCAATGAATTTCAGGCAACTTCTACAATATAAACAGCAATCTAATTTTTTTTATCGTTGTACCGTGCATTTTGGTATCTATAAAGTTCATACACCAACAAATGCTCTCTTTAATAAATTTGATAAAGTTTTAAAATTTACATTAAAAATCACTTCGACTTGCTCATACATGTTTCGGTCTTTTAGCAAGACCATCATCAGGGAGCCTTCATCAGAGCCTAGCTGAAGTTATATTAGATTAAAATTCGGTAAAAACTTCGTCGTTATATTTTGTGCGGTGGTGTGGCAGCATGTCAAGGTGTGGTGTGTGTACTGTGTCGCTGTGAGTGTGACTGTCGCACTCAACACAGCGAACAGTACACACACCATAACTATGACATGCTGCCACACCACCGCACAAAATATTACAACGAAGTTTTTACAGAATTTTAATCTAATATAACTTCAGCTAGGCTCCCTGATTATGGTCTTGCTAAAAGACCGAAACATGTATGAGCAAGTCGAAGTGATTTTTAATGTAAATTTTAAAACTCTATCAAATTTAATAAAGAGTGCATTTGTTGGTGTATGAATTTTATAGCCATCTACTTATTTAACTATACAAGTAAGTGGTAGAGTACGAGGTATCGCTGGAAATTTTGAAGCATGATGTTTCTTAAATAACTGTTTTTCACTTATATACTGAACAGACAAATGCATGTTTATAAATACGTTCAATCACAGATTATAGTTTTGCACTAACACGTTTCGTTCTACACGTTTGTACAATTACTTGTATACTCATTGCATTCTTGTTTTACGACACCCACAAGACGGTCACGAGAGCAACGGAATCATGTTGATGAAGAACAATAATATGTGATTGAATATGCTTATAAATGTGGATTTATCGGTTCGTTATATAATACCCTTTATTGGAGGGAGGCAGAACACAAAAACTGTTTTTTTTAATTGTCTCCAACCCCTCTTTTGCCATCCAAAAGATCATTTTCCTGGTCGCTATCTCATCAACGCCTATTGCATGCAAAT
>Ga0136643_10005645_pt1 | contig 17712 bp, 9 predicted proteins | sample TergutLab28metaG_FD_96883 | JGI IMG/M metagenome (GOLD analysis project Ga0136643, IMG submission 96883) | Labiotermes labralis P1 segment gut microbial communities from Petit-Saut dam, French Guiana - Lab288 P1 (version 3) (version 3) | ecosystem: Host-associated > Arthropoda: Insects >... | reverse complement strand
TTATACATTAGTGAAAAAATTTTTTGGGAAAAAAAAAAATATCAAAAAAAAAAGGAAAATTAAGGAAAAAAAAAAAAAAAAAAAAAGGGGGGGGGGGGAGTTGGTCATGAGAACAGACTGAAAGGATTATCTGCAACACACTGCATACTTGCATATACAGCATTCCCTGCACGTGGCAGAAGCTACAATGAAATAACAGGTCAGTAACTGTGACTCTGAGTGAACATACAAAACCTCAAAAAGATGGTATTCACAAAACATTAATGGCTCAACATGCTTATGAAGAACTGCAATGAAACAAAGATTACACAGAGTGAAACTAAGGGTAGGTATAGGAAGTACAACGAATTACTGGACATGACAATTCTGACCAAACCAATCCAACAACAATGCATGGAAATTTCAACCATAAGGATTCCCTTAACATGCAAAGATGTTTGCCTGTAATGAGGAAGACTGACATAACCTGATGGGTTCTTCATGCACAAGCCCTCTTTTTAATTTCTCTTGTAGGTTCCAGTTTTTTTCTATACACCACAGCAGTGGTAAGAGGAATCTAGAATGTATATAGTAGGACCATAAGTTAAGTTCTCTTAAGACAACTGGAATATGGCCAGTACAGGCTGAAACATGTAGCTGTCCAGTATAGACATTAAATACACCTTAAGTGATATAGTTGTGTTTGACTGCATACCATTTCCAAGTGTAAGAGGCAATATGGTCATATTACTGTCAATAATCTTCCAAATCAATATTTGTGAGTTGTGACTCTGGTTTTGTGGTATTAATTCCAACTTCTCTTCATGTTTGTTGTAGGTTTTCATGAAGTGGCAATGTTGTGGATGGATGATGATTGCAGTGAGAGAGATATTTTGTTTTAATTTAGGTAAATATATCACACGACATACAAGCTTACTCACCGCATACAACTCCTCTTTTGTAACATATGGCCGATCACCTGCCGTAATAGCACGGAAGGCATTCTCAATTTCTTCTGAGCTCTGCACATTCTCAGTTTCCTTGCTTATCATAAATGCCATATACTCTTGCAATGATACATAACCATCTCGGTTGGGGTCTACAATGTCTACAACAACAGAACACAATGTTAATATTCACTTCAATTTTATATGCTTTACACTAGAATTCTGTGGTCTGGATTCACCTTGCTACAAATTTGCAACACAGACAAGGTGATATGTATTCATTAACAATGTTGTCAATTGCCAAGATCTAACAGTGCTGGTGAAAGAAGGAATATGGAGCATTGCTTGAATGACAATGACAAAGCAACTATGATGTGTCCCAGTACCATTTTGACCAGGATCAAACACAGGCCTCTGCAGTGACAGGGTGGTGATAACCAAATGAGGCATAGCACAGCCTACATGTAGGTAATAAAATATTCTTGTTGCTACTGTAGTTGATGCCTTATACTTTACGTCAAGCAATGTACAAGAGCACATTACATTTATCTTACCTAAAATAGCTTCAAACTCTGGATCAGGCTGCCCTTCTTCTACCATTGGTAAGTCATAGCCAAGTGCTCGCAGGCATGACTTGAATTCTTGTTGGTTCAAACGTCCACTCTTATCTTTATCAAAGTGTTTGAACATCATGGAGAATTCTTTAAGTGCATCCTCACTCACTCCTGACTGGTTGCGTGCCTGTATCTGTTGTTCCAGATTATGCTGCATACGCATTCCAAGCTGATCAAGTTGGTCCCACTGCTGAGCGAGACCTACTGTGCTATGTTCTGTATAGCGATTGTCAAGAATCAGATGCTCTTCCAAAATAGCACCCAAATCCTCAATCTTCTTCAGGTCTGACCGACGGGCACGTACTTCAGTTGCCTTACGCTGAAAATCACGTCACATGTTAAAACTGCCAACTATTCAACCATAAAAACACAAAGCATGACAAACATAAATCAATTGCTTATATTAGTCTAATGGTCACATCAATATTTTAATGCAAGAGGATCTGGTAGTTTCAAATGTCCTATAAAACTTTTCACTAGATTGAGAATTGCAGTTATACCTCACAAACCAGTTTTTTTAAATGTTTGAAATATATACAATTGTGCAGTACACGATCTGTTGACTAAATAATCACTTATTGCATAAATTCTGCTCTTTGTTTTCTGTACTGGCAACAAATTCAACCACATGCAACTGTTACAACTCTGTCATCACTTGAAATACAAATGCATGTGCAAAATAACGCAGAAAATGTCTTGCAAGAAAATAAATGTGTTCAGATACCCATTCTGTGGAGCAAAATGTTGAGGATGTCAAGAGGATGAAAGATTAAGTATGTGAAGTAGCAGTGTTGTCAACTTTGTCACACATACACCATACATCACTGCCAAGCTTTCCATGAACAAACCTTGCACAACTGCCAGCCTCTCCATGAATGAGCTGTGCACCTCAATTTTTTATATTTCCTTTCTGAAGAAGAGTGTGGGTATGGTATTTGAGAAAATGTGGAAAAGAAATCCTTTCTTTTCAATCAATGTTGTCTAACAGCATATTCATGTGGGTAATCCAGTAATCATACACACACACACACGAAATGGACTATGACACAGCATATTACTATATGAACTGATAACAAACCTTGGTAGCTTCCAGCTGCTGTTCTAAAGAACCAGATCCTTCCATCATAGATGTCCTGCAAGCAAAAAGATCAAATTTATATTGTGAAAAGTGAAAAAACACATAATACTCCATAATCAGACTGCTGACAAATTAGTCACAGGTGGAATATTAATAATAAAAAGTCTTATCATGACCATGGCAAGCAACTATTTAGTATCTGTCAACACCTCACTGTGAGCTACTAAAAATATATACTCCATCTAATGATGTATTCAAATGAAAGACCATATATAACTTAACTTCAAATACACAAGTTTTTTGAACTATATAAAAAATTATGAACATATGTGTACTGTAGAGAAGGGGTCAAACTCAAAACCTATTGAATCATGCGTCCATTTCAAGGTTAATTCTGATTACTTTAATCACATCTCATTTCAAGAAATGCACATTTATTACACTGTGTATAAAATGTATGACAGACATGTTACAGTAGTTAATGTTGTTAAAATTTTCAGTGAATTGTTATAATTAAACTATGTGGTCCAAAGAGGATTCAGTATGCAAAATATGTACAGCAGAAATTAACAGACTAAATACCCCTACAAGTATGTCATACCTACAACAAGAACCTTATAGGAGAAAAGCTTTCTGTGTTCAACAAAACCTCTAATATGGTGGTTTTGGTAACCACTGTTCAAACATTTGAAAAATTACTACTAAGTCTTGCAAAATCAGCAACATGTTTTTATATATAAACAATGTCATCACACAATGTCCTCAATGAAAGAATTCCCATAAAGGTGCTTATGAAGTCAAAGAACAATGTGTATGCTGTTTTTGATAATTTCCCACAGAGCCCATTCAAAACTTTTCCTTCTTCTGTTATGTGACAGTAATGCCAACCATGGGTAGAAGACTGCTGACCTCACTGTAGGGGAATATACTCTGTATGGATAACAGCTGCATTCAGGAAGCACAAAATTTCACCCATGTAATTCACGTGAAAACTAGTTCCAAATTTAGACACTGTATGCACTTCATGCACTCTAAAGCTGCTTGCAACATTTTTCTGTTACTAAAATATTTATAATATAAACGATGGTGCCCTTTGCTACTTCATCATCCATGCCTCTCCTCTCTCATCTGGTGAGAAAAGTAGCAACCTAGCACGTTTTAATTTCCTCATAGTATACAAATACTGGAAGTGTGTTTAAAACATAAACCAATTCAGGAAACTTTCTAATGCTAACATAGCAATTTACATCATCATCATCATCATTATCATCTCATGATGCCATATCATAAAAATGTTTTGGACCAAATCCAACAACATGCAAATACATCTTGTTATAGTACCAATCTCAACACATGTATTGCAATTAATTAGTATTAATTATTCAACTATTCTTGAAATACTATTTTGCTGGGTTAGGAATCAGAGAATAATTTACTGCACAGCCAAACAAAAATGAAATAGTACTGTGCCATTAAATCACAGCATCCAGATGAACAGACAATACCACATGAACCATATTCATGTACACACTGATTTCAATGTTAATGAAATATAAGAAAAAACAATCTAATTAGTCATAAAATTCAATGGGATTATGTGACATAACTTCTAAGCTTGATTACTTTTACCACGTTATAAAAAACACTAGGTTTGTTATGCCACAATCCCCATACCCTGTTAATAAAATTCAATCAAATAAACTTGCGATAAATACTGTGAGTGCAGATTATCACACTCTTGTCCTCTGTAATTCTGTATCACCAACAGACTGTGCCATGGCTGAGATGGTCACATGATGGCCTCTTGCTGTGGAGGCCAAGGTTCACTCAATGGCCTGTGGTGTACCAAATGGCACTATGGCAGGTTTTGCTCTGTGTACTTCACTACATGCACCATACTTACATTTCATTTGTCTACCTATGACAATACACAATCTTTGCAATTGACAGTGTCATTAAAAAACAGTTCTCTGTCACCATCACCAATACCAGTACGGCAACTATGCAAACTACCTGGGAGGTAGAAACATTACCCACTTAATGCCAGACCCTGAAATTCTGTACAGTGATACACCTATGGAGAAACCTTAAATTACATTAACTTTTGTGTATCAACACATCTGCCAATACTGTGATAACAGTTTTCAGCAAAGTGTTAAAGAGTGTTAGAACTAGTAACATCCAAGGGTTAAAAAAAGGGGGTGTTAACATTCTGGTAGTCAAAATAATTCAAAAAGCATTTAGTTGATATGGAAATGAAATAAAGATATTCACCCGTCCCAGCCTAGAAGTCGGTACCTGTTGTGTTGGTCACATGAAAGCAGACATCATTTGTTTGGAACAAAAAAAGGGATATAATATTAGGTATAATAGAAACTAAAAGTTTAAAATGAATAAAGTAACTTAACACATCACGAAATGTCAGCAACACAGAATAGCAGCTTTTCATTACAGATATAAATAAAACAGGTCTGGTTTACTTGCCTGGTTTCTGTTAACCACTGGTGGAAAGCATTTGCATGCTTTGCAAATTCTTTTCTCAGTTTGTCATTCTCTTCCTGCCGTTGGGCTTCCTTTGCTAATTCAATATCGCGTTCCTGAAAATAAAATAAAATAAAACAAAAGTGTATTCGGAATTACTGGTGTGTAAGATTAAGGTACCTTGAAATGTAACAGTTCACTTTAATTCAGCTTACAGTATGTGACAAGCACCACTACAGATACATACAGTCTCTGGATGATTATTTTTTTTTTTAAATTACTGAATGCAGTAAAAATTCGTCTTCGTTATCTGAATATAGTTTCCCACAATGAATCTCACTTAAATCTGGTCCTACCAACTTTCTACTAATCTGATTTATTTTGCTTCAGGCAAAAAGTTATGAAGGTGAAACTTCCTCATCAGAAACACTTCACTTACAAGATATGTTTTATAAAGCCTGCTGTCATAATCTGTTTCCCATAAATTTCAGAGAAGTCATGGTCTTCACAGTTTTCATCTAATTCTGATGAGTTTTTGGTTCAACTTCTAAAGATCAAACAGTAAATACACAAAAATACTACAAATTCACCGCCTTCCTAGTCTGTCTTTAATCTTGTCTAAAAACTGTACCAAGTCCAGTAACCAAACAGATGTTAATATAGGTGGGGAGTGAAAAGGTGGGGCACTGTGTGATCCCCCACTAGTGTACATATCAGTAGAATAAACTCTAACAGATTAGAAATAACCGAAGATCCACACTTTGGAATTAATTCCACTTACCTACCCAGAACGTTCAATAATACAAATTGTCTACAACAACAATTACTCTGAGTAATGGAAGTGTTAAAGTACCTTTATAATCTTTTGCAAGTTCCTCCAAGTATCTTCCAAAGCCTCCATCGTGAACCAGGTATAAGGATTTGGGCCCACATTGAAACTCTTGATTTGCTGATCAAGAGCTGCCAGGGCTTCAAAGTCAGCCTGAGCAGATGACAGGGAGGCCTGGAATTGGGCATGAGCTTCTCGGAGTGCTCTTATCTCCTCAATTGAGTTACATCTGACTGGATCTGTCAGATCCTCCTCTGCATTTTCAAACCATGAGTTGAATGCTGAGGCCTTCTTAGCAAATGTCAGATACAGTTCCTCAATCTGGCGGAACTGTTCCTGCATCCGCAGCAGACGTTGCTTACGAGCATCTGAATCAGCGAGCAACTTTTGCCACCTAATGTGTGATGAACATATTTGTATTAATTACACACAAAGCATCAACCAACTGTACAATGAAAAAGACAGTGTGACCAGAGAATATTGTGGACCTTCCCAGTAAATTATACAAGCAACTCAATATTTAGGGCAATATCTACGTAGACTTAAAAAAAAATGAACACTGAAACACAAGTTTTGACATCCAAATTATAACTTAATAGCTGTCACAAAATATTACTTAAACAATTTTGACCGCTGGTCTTGGTGGGGAAACCGGAGGGAAAGAGAACACTGGGGAGACCTAGGCATAGATGGGTGGATAATATTAGGATGGATCTCCAGGAGGTAGGATGTGGGTATATGGACTGGATTGGGCTGGCCCAGGATAGAGACAGGTGGCGGACACTTGTGAGTGTGGTAATGAACCTTTGGGTTCCGTAAAATGCGGGGAATTTCTTGACTAGTTGCAAACCAGTTAGCTTCTCAAGAAGAACTCTGCACCATGGAGTAAGTAAGTAAATATTTAAGCAGTTTGTTTTATAAAATTATACATGGTAGTTGATGAGTAATGAGTATATTCAACCTTGCTGTTTTTACAGAAATGGTTAAAACATATATGAATAAAGCCATTTCACAAGAAGAAGCATAGTGGGGAGGGAGTGGAATAGGAAAAAAAATAAATCTCAAAATTAATTCAGTATCAATAGCATTCACACTACACACAACATTTATATTTCAGGGCTTAATGCCACAAAGTCTGTCCAAATTGCTTTGTATGGGAAGTTCTGGAATCATATTGCCATTCTAAGGGCATTAACTAACTAACTTTTAGGGCTTAAATATACTGACATTCTTTTGTGGCAGGTGTTTTACAACAAACTGAGCAGCAGCACAGTAATGTATGCTACAACAGGAATGACTCCTTTTAACTGTATATAGTCAGGGCACACAGTTACATCTGAAGGATGTCATAATTCTACACATGGACAGATTTCTGAAGCAGAATAACTTATACTCCATTCCTTGGTAAACAGGGTAGATGCATAACCTTCTGGCACCTAATGTCATGTATACCCATCATGCACTGTGATGCTCAAAACACCAAAATGCAGATGGGAGTGACTGCCATTGAATGGCCCTCATTCTAACTGCAAACTCTACAGGGGATGTAAGTCCAGTGTTGATACCACCAAAGATCACCATATACCCATTCTTTGGTTCAGTGGGAGAGGAGTCTTTGGAAATGTGGAACCACACCTGAAGAATGCTCTCTCATTAGAAAATGCACATCAAAATCAGAGCCACTTGCTATAATCTAACTGGCTCAAAAATTAAAGACCTGATAAACTACATGCATGGTAGCACTGTTGACCCTTGAACGTCAGTCACCGTGCAATGTATGGACCTTCAATTCCTCACATGCTGCCTACTTCAAATTTAAGACTCCTCCAACATTGCCAGCCAAGGGATTAAACCCCTGCATCAGTGAAGTGTTAACTGAAATCTAAATATTCTGGTTGTAAATTTCCTCCAAAAATCACACAGCCATATTTTATTTTTACACCCTCCCCTTCATTCATAAATGTAAGACACCTTCAAGTTTATTTTTACAAAATTAAAAATGTGTGTGTGTGTGTGTGTGTGTGTGTATGTGTCTGCATAGGAAGCAGGGAGCAAACAACCTAGTCCTGCAGTTAGTATGTTAATCAACTTGAATTAAATGCTCCACCACTCAATAGTCAATATATTATAATGAAAGAAATCCAAAATATGGATTACAAACTGGAACAAAATATCATTCAGAAATCATGTCCTGTGGTAGATAAAGCCATACTTTAAGTGAAGGGTTTACAGTACCAGTCATACAATTTTGCTGCAACACACAGAAAACCATACATTAACATAAACACATTAAAAAATTACATTCATTTCAATATTTTGATCATAAAACAACCAGTAATGGTACTTGTCAGCATATTTCTTCCAGGAAGATACCTTAATTATTAACCTGTAGTACTGATACTGGACAGAGCACTGAGCTTGGAGTCTTTAATGTGTAATGGACATTCTACAACATACACTTTTCAAGTGGAACAAGGTTCTGAATTATGAAGACAATGGGGCTTGTTACTACAGTATAAATCAGTACATATGGCAACAAACATTTTTCATACCTGGCAATAACATCAGCATGTCTCTTAAGTATTGCAGGTGTCTGGTCATGGCTTGCTGTAACCAACTGATCCTTCAGTAATGTTATGTTCTGAATACCTTCATGTTCAAAAGCATGGAGACCTGTTAAACAAAGTGTTACCAATTAACACACGATCACCAGTGCCAGAAGGATAAGGAGCAACTGCCCCCTGAGAAGCTGCATAACAGCTCTTCAAATGTAATTAGGGTAATCAGACCAAGGATATTAAGAGCATCTCACGTGAGAGTTATAAAAAGTATACAAACCCCCCCCACTAAAAAATTCAGACGACTGTAGCACAGAATGAAGCACAACATTCAGATCCCACTTGGTGCAAGGACACAGAATGGATTTGTGCTTAAAAATCTGTAAGCTTCTGGTCTAACACCAAACAGAAACTTTTAATGAAAGTGTAAGATGGGGTGATGTACCCTCATCTGAAAAGAAACGAAAAGGAGCAGGGGAAGGGGGATGATGGAAAGTCTCCATCAGTGTCTTCTCAACCTCTCACAACATTGGAACAAAAATCTACTGAGGCATGTTGAAGTATCATTACTATGTAATGCTATTCATCATATCTGTCACTGAATGGTTATATAATTAATGCTGGAATGTATGTACTTAAGTACCTCAATCTCTGCCTGAAGGGTTATTATGAAGTTACAAATTAACCCTTCTGTGCCAGAATTATGCCCTGTGTAAGGTGCAGGAGACCGGAATTTAAACAACAGCTGCATAGGGAAAGCAATTAAATGCAATAACCAAACCTGACATTACGTGCGCTGAGAATCATGCTGCATGATGGCTATACCCAATGTTCGGCACTGAAGAGTTAATGCTTAATGTGTCAGTCGCACAGCATCCAGCATCTACTTGTTTCTGCCAGCTCCAATACAAGTGGAGGCTCAAACTTGTAAAGAAGGATGAGTTCATCCGTTACAGTTTGCTGTTGGCAAGACTACAGATTTCTACACATCCTTCATAAAGGTCAAAGTATGATCACGTGTGATGACATTTCCCCCTCTCACTAATAATCTTAGACTGATAACTCTAAATTGCTTATCACCTGCATCAAATGTCTCTTGCTTTGTAAGCAGAGTCTGAACTGTGGACAAGTCACGGCCAAATTCTTCAGAACGGACATGAGTTTCCTTGTCAGCAATCCAGGACTCCACAACATCTGCTTTCCACATAAACTGTAGGTATGCAGAATTGTCCATAAGCTTGGCCTTCCTGCGTGCAGCCAGTGCTGCCAGATGATCCAGCTTGTTCTGTGCAGAAACATTACAGAAACAAATTGTACTTTGTAAAATAATCCAGAAATATACAACAACACTTGACAACATAAAAATCAGAGTTTTGTACATTTGTGCAGGTTATATAAATGTGCACAATCCATCATTTCACATCTGTATATCTCTTGACACAGACTTCCACACAACTATGCTATAAAACACACTTTCTCTGGTATAAAAACAATACAGTAGCCCTAACACAGCCCTCCCTTCTACAACAACATTCAATAAAATGTCACATGACAAAAAGGCAAAATGTATCTAGAATGTTGCAAATGAAGTGTCACACATACTGCATTTATCCAAATATGAGCCGACAACTTTTTCTTAATTCATCATCTGAAAAAGTTTGAGCAAAGGGGGGGGGGGATTCAACTTGCAATCACGCAGAAAATTAAACACATTCTATACAGGTATTTTCCAAAAGTTAAGATTCTGAAGGGGATCATCTGAAATGCAGGGTCATCTTGGTAAATACCATAACTACAGTTTTGCTGGTTGACTGTCACTTTTTTATTTCCTACTCATTATGGTTTCCCCTAAAACTAAGAAATAATCTGACACAGGCAATACAAACTGCAATATTTGTGGAATTTTGTACAATTTTAATATAATGTTGGTACACAGTAAGGTAAGAGCTTGTTTTTCTTCTCTTGCTTCTGCCCCATTTTCCTGCATATATCACCATTCTCCATTCTGCATGATAAAGCAAGCAAATATATCAGTGCCATCTGCTGTGGCCATGATATGCCATACTTGAAATACAGCAGAATTATACAGTCCTATAGCTGTAACTCAATAGTGTCTTCCTGTCAATGAACCACAAAATCTTCCAAGTTTAATTTACTGATCCTGTGCCAACTATGGGCATTCTACAGTACTATACTTGTGTCAACAATCACTAAAAATGCCTGTACTATTGCTAACGACTGAACTCCACACAAATTAAAACCAAAATAGTTAAGTTTCTAACACTAAATCCAAAAGCTGATTCACTCCCCCCCACAACTGTTTCAGCAGCAGTTATAATCTCACATGAAAGAAAATTCTGAGTGAATTTGAATTTCGAATAAATTTGATAAAAGACAAGGAAGGTCTCAGAATCCACATTACAAGGGGTGTATCAGCTTTCAAGATGAATAAAACAGGAGAAGACATCATATGAAGTGTGATTTATAAATCCGATCTTATCATGTAGCAGTGATTCAATAAACTTCTGGGATAATCTGTTCCAAGAGTACCCTGGGTCAAAATGTGGAGGGGGCCAGCCTACCCCAACATCAAAATACAAAAAAAACTATCCTAATGCATGAAGCCATTCTTAGGAGATTCTCCACGCCTCCAATTATGAATAGGAATTAACATGGTTCTGACACACTCAGTAGGCAAATACTAACCTGCAACTGCTGACAACGCTGAGCTATGCTGTCAGAATGATGATTGCCATCAGCTATCAGTTTCTCACCAGCCCTACAAATATCAGTGCAGCGGTCTCGATGAGCAGCGAAGTCCGTCTCAAAGGCATCATGCTTCTTCAGCAAACCTTGCACAGCTGCCATTGTGTCACCATAATCCTCAACTGACAGCAGCTGCTGTTTCTCACTTGGTAAGTAGAGAGCAAAGAACATTAAAAATATGAAGTACAATTCAGTGATTTTTTAATCATTTACAATCAAATTTCTGCCAACTATGGAGGAATGACTGTGGTAGAAATATGTATTTCTTAGCACTGCAAAGCACCAGGCATTGTTTTGAGATACTAGCAGCACAAAATATAAACATTCCTTTCTTCCAACACAGTTTTGTGTGAAGTTAAGAACAGTTAACTGACAACCCCTCAGAACTGTGTTATAACTGTTTGGATTACATTAAATCAAACCTGCAACTCACAGTTCCAACCTTTCTCTCTAAAATGACAACAAAAGATAATTCAAGAATACTATAATCACACAAAGAGCAAATAAACAGCAATGCTGGCACATTGCAAAATGAGAGGGTAGTGAAGTGTGGTTGGGTGAAGTTTAAATGGGAAGTGAAGTGAAGTGTAATGAAGTAGAGTGAAGTGTAGTTGGGTGAAGTTTTAAATGCAAAGTGAAGTGTCGACAAGTGTAGTGAAGTGGAGTAAAGGTCTTAGTAACAGGGTGTCTACCATTATTAGAAGATATATAGATCATATATGGCTTTTTCATTTATCACTTTTTTTTCCATTTTCTTCTGTTTCTATCTTGTATTATTGTCTGTATGGTTGTATGTTTTGTATGCTTCTGTTTAATTCTGTAAATTATGTATTCTTATTGTTTGTTATATATTCTTTTGTTAGTTTAAGAACTGTTATGTATGTTCTGTTCTGGGTATTCTGTCTCATTGTGTTGTTCTGTGTAAATGTGTACTGTATTATTGCCACTGGGTGTCAACCCAATTGCAGTTAACAAATAAATCATGAGAAAACTAAGTGAAAGAATAATGCTAAAAGTCAAGAAGAGGAAACTTAAAATTTCAGCACAACATCTCAAGGTCAGAACAGTGCAACTGACAGTGAAAATAATGTCAAAATTCCGATATTCCAAAAGACACCCCGAGTGAAAGCCTGAGGATGAACTTTCAATTGTGAGCATTTGGACAGTGAGTTAAAACTGGACAACATTCTGGAAAGGTGTTGACACTACAAAAAAATTACAATATTCCATATTCCAGAGTTGAACCTGACTCTTAATTTTTAATTTCTCAATTTTAAGGACTTATACAATCCATTTTAGTTAGTGTTTTATAAGTAGGAAACACATTCTGGACAAGTAAAATCTCAACAGCTTTTCATTTTTTGGACAATGAAGCGAACTTCAATTAACCAAGCGGCAGCACTGAAATCCTGGGTGTGTTGTGTACGTGTGCATGTATACTGTGTTTAAGGATACAATGAATGTATTTACATGCCAAACAATCAAGACAAGGTACTGCATTGCATTTGTCACAGGTAACACTAATGTCATATGTGATCACAACAAACGTAAAAGACCGTAAACTTTCTGTTTAACAATATAAAGTGTTTTTCCTGTTTTCTTAAAGTTTCAGATTTTGGGTTTAATGTGGGGTTATTTTCTTTAACTGAAACTAATACAGCTATTAGTTACATAACAGAAGATATCATTTCTGGAAATGCCATTATACTCATTATGGTCTGATATCAATAAGATAATGAAATAACCCACCCAAATGTATAATCTCACCTGATCCAAGCCTCCTCTTCCTCAACCTTTGCTAGGAACTGCTGGTATGTGAGAGACTCGTCCAGTTTCTGGCCACGGGTGGCTGCCATCTGTTTCAGCTCTGACCATGCCTGATTCAGAAGCTTCAAGCGCTGAACAAAGAAATAATATCCCTGATGTATGCGTAAATCACAAGCCAAATACACAGAAAACCTCTACCAGATTTGTGTATCACAAACAATGTGTATGTATTGGCCCCCCACCGCTGTTCAGTAAATGCAGTACAACAAACTCCACAGAGCACAGTTCTACCTGAGAAGTTACCAGTCACTCAAATGTGGAATTCTCCACCTTTCATTAAACCTTATGACTCAAAACTGCTCACAAGTGAACCACTAGGGTCCATCCTGGCCCTATTCCAGTTACTGAAGTTCAAATTCACAGCATCTTACCATCTACCTCTAAGTCCCTCAAGTGGGCTCTTTCCTTCAAATCACAGATGATTTTGTTCAATACATTCATCTTTCTCTCCCATGTCTGATATATGCATCAATCATCTTATCCCCATTCAGCTTATCACAAGAAAAAGGTGTCCAAATGAGTGAGTGAGAGTAAGAGTGAGAGTAGCAGTGCGTCAGCCTGAGTGAGAGAGAGGGGGGGTAGAGAGAGACAGAAGTGTTACATTTCAACATAGCGCTCAGTCACTAAGATTCTGTATCATCAGTGGTAATGAATAAGGTATGAGAAAAAAACACTGGTGGAATGACAGTGACAGGGGAAACCAAAGTATGCCCCAGTGCCACCCATTAACAAACTTCACTAGCAAAGCACACACTGATGTCTGAATATGGTTCAACATCTTAAATGCTGCACAGTTCATAAATAACAGCACCATTTTTTTGAACAACTAGTTCTCTTTTAAAAACACATCTTGATTGGCACTGCCTTTAGAAACCTCAGATCACACAACCCTACATAGTCTATCACATCATGTAATACATATTAACTAGAAGACAACAGCTAAGAAAATACTACGGTGCAGAGTTCACGCTGTAAATCTGCACTTACAGTGTCAGTTATGCACAATATCTACATTATTATAAACATACAAATAGTACTAATAAGAAAAGACTACAAATGTTCTAACACCGCTACATTACATATCTTCTGAAAATACTTGATTCCAGAATTCTAACAGATTAAGATATTATTAAAGCCATGTTCTGCTGGGTTGTAGAACTGTGTGGTCAGGTAGATGTGTACCAGTGTTTCTGAGACCTGTTGCCTCCATCTTCAGGGCAGAAAACCCATAGTACATGGTGTCATATCCCATAAGACTGTAACTTTAATATTCATTTCTATGACAAATGCCAAACTTGTAAGATTTCATTATTTGACACCAACCTGTTCAATTTCAGGAACACCAAGATTGGAGACATCCATCAGCTTCTCTGCTGCCTCTTGCACAGCCTGGATAGCTGGCTCATGAGATGCCAATTCAGTTTCCAGTCGTTTGTGTTTCTTCTTCAAGTTCTGAACACCTGTCAGATCTCGTCCATAGTCATCACAACCCACCAGCAACTTCTTTTCTCTGCAAAAGTATTTTCTTTCTGTGATACAATTTTGTTATGGTCAACTAGGTGCACACAGAGTTTTGAAGGCTCTGATCCTCTACAGGAATCAGACCACAATCAATAAAGCCTTCTTCAATCTTTGTAAATGTTCATATCTCAAGCACGACAGCATACTGGGTATTGTTCAACAGTGGATCACACAGGAGGAACGCATATTTGAGGTAAAGCACATGGCACATGTTACTGCAATTCCATAACCAAAACAGGGGGGACAGGAACTCTTTATGTATGGGAATTACTACCATTACAGTACAGAATATTACTCTTAAAAATATACAAATCAGCTTTTTATCTCACTACATATAGGTATACAGGTATACTTCAGTAATATGCTGAATATCAACAGACTTTCCAGGGTCTTTCATTTGAGGAGAATGGATTCTATATTAATAACCCTTCCGTGCCTAATGTATATCCACCACACAGTGCAAAATGCTGAATGATGGGTATGACATGGCCCATCACGGTCTTCATTATGAGAGATCCACTTAAATTCTGGTCAGCGGCACATCACACCAGGCACTTAATTTTGCACCAAAGGGTTGATCCACGAAAATCAAGAGTATACTTCATAATGTAATATTCTTACTTGATCCATGACTCTTCATCAGCAATATCACGGAAGAACTGATGCAGAGTATTGGCTTCATTAAGTCTGGCCTGACGGTGGGCTGCCAGGTTCTTAATTCTTTCGTATCGTTCGTTGATTGACTGTCGCTTCTCCTGAATGCTTGCAGCATCAAACTGTCCACTCTCTATCAGTGAATCTGCTTGAGCGTTCATGTCTAACAACAATAACACTCCATTATGAAAACATTCACAGAATAAAGCTACTAATTAAAAATGCATTAAATACCCGAAGTTCTGAAACTGCAACAAGTTTATCTTTGAGAACTGTGCTCTTTAGGTGAAATCACACAAGTTTATCTTTGCTTATGAATATGATTCTGAATTTTCATCCCAAACTACAAAACTTTCCAATCATCAATCTACTGGCATGAAAATAAACATTCCAACCAGCAAGCATCAGGCAGTATTCTTCAGTTGTAACAGTATAATGACATTTAAAAAATCTATTCTGACCACAATGCACGACACAACTCAATGGATAGCTAAACTGTGTCACTTCCAATGACTAAATGAAACACAATTCTTTATCATGCTTCCAAAAATCAATTTACACAGGCTAGAAACTGGTAATAGCAGTAATTAATTTCTAAATATGCTCAACACACTTCATTATTAGAAAGCATTAGTCATATGACAAACTGTGGATGGGAAAAGATCTTTTACTATAACAAGATTTTCTTGCACCTACAACTGTATATCTGCATGACAGCTCTCATGGGAGGTTTTTCTCACACAGGAAGCCTGAAGTCACTGCAATGCATATCCTTATCCTGCATTTTAGTCAAAAACAATTTTTCAAAACAAGAATTTAAGAGGTTAAAGTCCATGCAAGGAGCAATGTTGCGATGGCTGCATCTGCTGTCAGGCTTTCCACAAAGAAATAATGTGTATGTAGCTTTGCAAATTTTACTCCCTACCTCGAAAGCGTGCAAGCCTGCCACATTCACGGCAAATCATAATAATTAGTGTGATGTTAAGGGGCACCGTATATCCACACACATGCCCCCAACATGTTGGAACCCATAATAACTTTTTCCTTTCACAAGCCTACCTTAAAATGACTTTTTACTTTCAAACTGTCAGCTCATTAACCATTCAAATTCAGATTAGACTACAAAATATGCGATCAGTATCTCATGCAACTAATTTCCACACACGATATAAAAAATTCCTTGAGGTATTACGTGAAGGGCAAGGCAGAAGTAATAAAAAAGCCTGCAAAATTTAAAGGTTATAATAATCAGTTTATCACAAGTACAAGAAGAGCACAGATACAACGCAATCATACCTCACTTATTCCTGGCAGCAACAGAATAGATACATAACAAAAGAAGTTCCAAAGATTCCCAACAAAAGTTAAAGAAAAATTAAATGTACTGTTATATACCTTTGATGCGATCATCATGGGCTTGTATGTCTGCCTCAACCAACTGATGTTTTTTGATAAGATTCTGTACTGATGCAAGGTCTTTGCCGGAATCTTCGGATGTGAGAAGAGACTCGACTTCTCCCAGCCAGAAGTCTAAATCTTTAACCGCAGCAATGTATGTACGTTGTTTATTTGCCTCCTTCAGCTTCACAGTCTTTTCAGTTGTCTTCTGAGTGAGGTACTCCCATTGGTCAGCGATGGATGCAAGACGAGCCTACAGGATTTAAGATCACATCCTTGAAGCTGCACAAAATTCTTTAAGGGTCACCAACGTACATGTTGGCTAGGAAAGTCTCTATTCTGGAGGGATCATGCACAGGCCCCTTAATATACATGTCATAGCCAGGAGATTCAGATATGAAATAAAGCAAACAGCACTGCAGTTCAGAACCCACTAACGGAACAGTCATTACAGCATACAATACTTCTAAAAATGACAAAGAAGAAAAAAAAATATGCTACTATTAAATAAAAAATTGTACCATATGAAACCAAACAAACATAAAACTTAAAAATTGGCAGTCCATACTCTCAGCATTCCCTTCAAATAACAAGCTGGCTTTAATGGTCATTCCTCAAGTCTTTCATTCAAAATTTCCAAATCTAATGCTTCAAAGCAGCCTTGATGGTTATCCTGTAAGCGTTACGTGAAAACATACGGAAATGTAAACAGTGCTTACTATTCTGAAGAACAGTTTTCAATATCACATTTAGACTTTTAAGACTATGTTTATGGATTTTGTTGAGAACAATGTTAAATGATTTTGTGTTTGGGATAGAATACATTTTCCAAAATCATTTCAATTTTTGGTGCTAATATGTGATTGGCATATTTTCTTCTTGCTTCAATCTTGATTTTGCAAAAATACACATGCATGGGTCGCAGATAACTGGCTGGAGCCCCACCCCCCCCCCCTCCCCCCCCCCCCCCCCAACACCACACAAAAAAAAAAACAAATAAATTTTATTTTTAAAATATTATTATAAAATTAAAAAACAAAAAAAAAAATAATTTACCCTA
>Ga0136643_10005642_pt1 | contig 17717 bp, 13 predicted proteins | sample TergutLab28metaG_FD_96883 | JGI IMG/M metagenome (GOLD analysis project Ga0136643, IMG submission 96883) | Labiotermes labralis P1 segment gut microbial communities from Petit-Saut dam, French Guiana - Lab288 P1 (version 3) (version 3) | ecosystem: Host-associated > Arthropoda: Insects >... | reverse complement strand
CTGGGTAGGCCCAGGTGTAGATGAGAGGATAACATAAAGATGGATCTTCAGGAAGTGGGATGTAGGGGTATGGACTGGATCGAGCTGGCTCAAGTTAGGGACAGATGGCGGGCGCTTGTGAATGCGGTAATGAACCTTCGGTTTCCGTAAAATGCGGGGATTTACTTGACTTGCAGACAACCTGGTTAGCTTCTCAAGAAGGACTCTGCTCCATGAAGCAAGGAAGTAATTACAATCACCATAACGATAATGCAGTCGACAGACAGTAAGTAACCATAGCGGTCATTAAATTGATCGAGTAGGTCAGTAGTCAGCTGTAACCAAAAATCGTAACAATGTTGACAATTAAAAGCGGAATTAATAAGATGAATCCAGGGAACAGTGTTATTTTTTCAAGGCTTGGAGTCTTGGTTACATTTCATTGTGACCGTCCTCTCGACACCAGGCGTCCTGTCACATCAGATCTGGGGCATTGCGTCCACTTCACACAAGTCGTCTGCTGGTCACCCATGGTACGAAATGCTCATATCTGTTTCTGGCCACACTGAAAGTCCTGTGTCTCCATCTCTCTCTACTGCCATGTCTCCCCTTACTTTGGCAGTACGTCATTTTATCACCTTTGTTTCTTCCATGTTGCATTATCCTTTTCACGCCTTTTTCTAAAGATGTTTCCAACTCTGCTTGAGTTTTATGGTAATTGTCACCTTGAATATACAGGGTGAGCATAAATTCTTTCCCTGATTACAAACATTTATTACAAGAAAACTGCGTGGACATGTTGGAACTTTGCGTTTCAGCCGTGGATAATTTTCCAACAAGATGGTGCATCTCCACACTGGGGTTCACATGTTCGTCGGTTTTTGGATGCAACATTTCCAAACAGGTGGATTGGGAGAGATTGTCCGACACCCTGGCCACCACGATCGCTCCCTTGACAGCATGCCGCAATGCCCAACCGGTACAGCGAAATTAATGTGACTTTAGCAAGGACGATATGGCTCCCTGATGATAGTCCTAGGACCGAAACATGTCGGAGTGTTTTAATGTGTAAAATTTTATAAATTTTATATATGTGCAGTGGTTGGTATAATAATTGAGTAGCTCGACAACGTGCACGGTGTAACAACGAAAATAGATATATAGTGTTCTTGGAAATTTGGCCGGAACATTTGTAGGGAAGAGATCATGATCGGTTCTTTCCCGATTCGTGTCAGTGATTGTTTTTGCTGTCGGTTCCCGTTTGGTTAATGCCGTCCCATACAAGGTCCGTTGAACCCGTAGCTCGCGGGCTATTGCGTACAGAAATTTAAAGTGAGAAAAGTGCTAAACCCTTTCCTGGGCAAAGTCGAGATAGAACACTGAAGAAATATTGAAATGAGCTGTATATGTATAGAGAGGCATACAATACATTACTAATTCATTTTTTTAATGTGTGATAAGAACCGCGACAGTGAGAGAGTGGGTCGTGAATTACATTTTTTTTTTTTTGTAAATTCTCCATTTTATCTGTATATTTTTATGGCACAAGATGCATACAAATATACAAGAGTAAATTTGTACATAATTTTACTCGTATATACGTATGCTTTTCATTTTTTATTTTGTGTATTAAATTCTGTTTGCTGCATGCAGACAATTTTGCTTAAGTTGCCCGCACGAAATAAAAGGTTGAGCAGACCTACCCTAAATTATCATCTTCGGCGAAGGTAAAACGTCCATATTGTTCTCCAGGATGCTTGGAACTATTGTATAGCTGCAGCTTAACCCGTCCTAAGTCCGTTTTAAAAGCGCAACGAAGAGCATCTATTCGCCCATTCATATCTGTCCGTATGGAACATCACGACTTCGCGAATACCAACGAACATTTAACCCAAAACATGCCGCTATTGTTGGTTTTTATAATTGAGACAGTGTTGTCTGAGACCTAAAAACAGGTGACTTTGTAAACTTCAACAACCTGAGCATGATCGATTGTAAATCTCCCTGTTTACGTAATCCGTGACGTTTAAGAGATATCGATTATTATGGATCATAGATCTGTTGTTAAGATACGGAGAATTCCTGTTGTATGCGTTGTTGTGCAAGTCTTGTCTGGGCACATTTAGAATACTTCTGTTTTCAGCGTTTTACTTGAAATGTTCACAAATTTAAAATCCAGGGATGGTAACAAAGAGAACCCGCCAGAAGTGTGATTTTCTGCCGACATGTCCGAACCTTCATACTGCACGACAGTTCTCGTCCGTGTGTGCCGTGGAGTTCATAACGAAGCCAAGTGTCATGCATTGGGAAGAGCTCAGGCATCGAGGATACAGCTTGGACCTGGCGTTGTGCGATTTAACATATTTGAACAGCTTAAAAAAAAAAAAACTAAAAATACACCCTGGACAGCCATGTGTAAGAGACTGGATGGAAGTGGTTTAGGCAGTAGCCCAAGGAATTTTTTCTAAGGGATACGCTGGCTTGTGCGGCAGTGGAACTTCTGTTTAAAGGCCTGATGTTTTTTCTGTGAGCATCCTGGAGCAGTTTTCGGTTGTGCGAGCCTCTTATACAGGGGAAGTGGAGGTATAGTTATACGCATTCTTATAGTAGTTAGTAGGTCAGTGTTTCTCATTTCCCATCCAGGAATGGTGGAATATAAGTATACAAACTTTGAAACGCCGCGACCATTTCCAAATATCCGCAGAAATATCGCGGGAATTTTTGTATGGCAGTTGGCAATACTGTAGTAATTTTGTGTGCTACCAACCTGCTTCTTTGTTTTCTGGTATGTAAACGTTCTCTTAGATGGGCGTTCCTCGGTGTATAAAAAATTATTTTAGGGGTTCCTTCGTGGAAGAAAGGTGGGAAAATACTGCAGTAGATGTAGGTGGACGGTCCCTTCTGGAAAGAGTGCCTGATACCCATTCGACAGGAGGCTGGATCAGTTGGTGTCGGCGCTTTGGAGAACAGAAAAACCTCTTGTCCCTGTTGGGACCAGAACTTCGATTCGGCTGTTAGCTTTCAGTAGCCTTGTGATAATACTGCCTGAGCAAACCCGGCTCCTTACTTTGTAGCAGGAACTGAACTTCTAGGTGTTTAGGAAGAAAGGTATCGAGTACAGTGTCCAGTTGTAAGCACTAAATTAAAATTCCAGTCAGAAATGTAACAGCGTGATAATTATTACCAGGAAGCATACATATCTGGGTCAAGTCTGTTGTGTAGTTTCCGCCCCCTTTTTCCTCCCTCGTCGTCAGAATTTGTAGTAACAAGCCTCATTGTTGCACTAAACGAAAAGATTGGCGTTATAAGTGCTAAGTGGGGGAACGGTCGATGGCGACAGGAAATGAGCGCGCTCCTTTTCATTCAGAAGTGTTCTTGGTTGGTCATACATACCATTTAGTCTACTGGTTTCACACTTCCTGCTATTGTTTACAGTCGTAGATATGTTATAGACTGTTAACTTCTGTAATTAGGATTTGTTACATTTCTTTAAAGAACTGAATGTTAGTGTCTGCATTGATTTCGTATGTTTTTTTATCGGCCACACACAACCTCAAGTTTCAGCTGTTTGATGTATTTTGTAATTGATAACATACAGACCATATTTCATGGATAATTTGTACTTACATTTCATAATCCATTCACATACCAAATTATATATCCCCATATACTGTTAACGAGTATTAAATACTATGAGAGCAAATGTATAGTTGTCACTTAAATGGCAAGAAGAAGAACAAGACAAGCAAGAAGTATTACATACCCTGAGTGTGTTATCCAGCATGCAGTGTGCATGTGCCATACTGTCATCTGAGGCCTGTCCGGCTGTACAGTATTTTTCCACATTTTCTTATGAACGGCAGGATTTTTGAGAGAAAAAAAGATCATTGAACATAAAGTGTATGGTTAATACATCAGCCAACATATTAATCTCCTACATGTTTCGGCACCGGGGGTGCCATCCTCAGGGAGTCTTTCGGATCAATGGGATACAAGCCGAACACGCTAATCTGGGTATGCATCGCGCTCATTGGAATTATTACAGTATTGAAATTCTAAAGTACAGAAAACTTGGTAGCATAAAATTGCACTCTTGTATTAAACGCAGTGATAGCAGCTCCAGGTACAAGTTCATAGCTGTTTTTATTATGTGTGGAGCATGTAAACAAGCATGTCTCGACCTTTGTGATCCTAAGAGATCTTGTCCTTTAAAAATATTAGGACTATTAATTTTATATATCTGAGTATATATTAATATTATTTACGGAAAATGATTTTATGTTGTTTAATGTATAGTATATATTGGAGTACGTACCACATGAAGCGTATGAAGTGTGTCGTGTTGGGCGGTATGAAGTTCCCTCTGACTTTGTTGAGAGAAAGCGTAGTATCCCTGCGCCTGCGTATTAAAAGTTTGAGTCATGGACGAGAGCAAATAAAGGATCACAAAGATTGAGACAGGTGTTTGTGTACATACTCTACACATAATATAAATAGCTACGAACCTGTTCCAGGAACGGCTGTCACTAGTCTTTATATAACAATACTGTAATTTTATATTTACCAGTTTTCATGTATTTTAGAATTTTAATACTGTAATAATTCCAATGAGGGCGATGCATACCCAGATAAGCGTGTTGGGCATGTATCCCACTGATCTGAAAGATTTACCGAGGACAACATCCCGATGCCGAAATATGTAGGACATTAATATTTGTCACAAATTGTATCTTATTAAGTAAATTTGTAGCTTGATGTATTAATTATAAGAATATGCACGGTGTGAATGACGTGAAAAATAAAAATAAATGTTTTATTTTATCAAACACCATTGTCAGAAACATTTTTCGTTCTAAGAATTGAGCGAGATATGACCATAAATGTATATTTATCTTCATGTAAACTGCCCAGTATTCTTGTCAGGTTTTAATGAAAGTTTAATTTTCTTTCGAAAAATACTCTTACACCAAATTTTTATGAAAATCCATCCAGTGGAAATCGGTTTCCATGCGGGCGGAGGAACGGACGGACGGACGGTCGGGCAGACAGACATGACATGACATGACATGACGAAAGTGATAGTTGCTGTTCTCAGTTTTGCAGACGAGCCCAAAAAATAGCTGCATTGGAACGTGGCATGATAGTACGAAGACTACGTCATGGGGTTTTTTATGCCACACCTCATCCAATAACATCTATGTGGCGCCGTATTACATAATTATAATAAGGTGCAAACACTTAACGACCGTGTTTGTATTTGTGACCTAATTATATGGCACAGAAATTACACAAATGTGGCGCCGTATTAATAACAACATGGCGGGCGCGCGAATTTGCGAGGTGGTAGCGACAGCAGTGACATCTCTTTCCTGGTTATTAAATTGTGTACGGTAATGGGTGTGTAGAATCATTGTGCAACGTATCTGGTTGTGAAAGTTTTATGGCGTGTGAAATGTGAAAAACATGAATGTTGTAAGCTTACTGGTGTCCGGGATGTTTCGCAGGTTAGCGAGTTTTAAAGTCGTCACACATGCTAACTAGCGGAATAACGCTGTGGAAACCTGAAATTTTGCAACTGATACTTCCGTAATTCAGCGTGTTGTACAGTTAACATTCATTATAAACCACTTTAATGTACGACTGCAATATTATAATAAAATAAGTAAACCGCGAAATAAATCTAAAATATTTTCATACCTCTGCCTTGTTAGAGACGTGAGCTAGTTGCGATGGCATCAGCTTCTTGATTTTTGGTAGCCTTTACCTAACTATCCAGTACGATTCAAGCTGCAGGCAGTTTTTTGGCAGGTGGTTCGTCTGGTCTTGTAAATCTGGGAACATTAGTTGGTGTATCGTCTGTGCATTCGGGTTGAATTTTGACCTCTCTCTCTCTCTCTCTCTTTCTCTCCCAAATAAAAAATCTATTCTGAATTGCACGGTCGCAGAAAATTTAAAAATACACAATGCACAGTTTCTGGGTACAAATAATTTGGCCCGCACATGTGCTGAGACTGTGGTTTGTATTAGTAACAAAAATGAGCCAGACTACACGTTTATCAGTACTGAATTGCAACAACGTAAAGAAAGAAAGAAAACTCACAGATAATGTCAGTAATTCAGGAGAAAAAATTGTCAGTTCATATAATTCAGATCACTCTGTTGAGCCCAGCACAGACTTAGTACGTTTCCAACTGGCGGTAAACTATGATAAGTAAAGAGTACTACAGTACTCTGTTCTTTGCTGCTGCACCCAGTCGGCGGAGTTTCGAATTAATAGATTCGGGCTTGTCGCGCTCGCAAAATATTTACTTCCTGCCGATTCAGATTGCGCCCTTGGAGTACTGTGGGTTTCGAGGTTTTATGCCTGTATTGTTCTGGATCCAGCTCTGTACACTGTCCTCAGTAGTGGCTGTCTAAGATTCCCAGTTCCTTTGGTCTGACACGCTGTTCGACGTCTATAAAACATGCTGCACTCTTCGATCATCAGACGCGAGTAGACTCTTTGTAAGAACAGTGAAATAATATGTAGGTATACACCCTATAAAGTTTTGATGTTTTGCTGACCGTGCATCTCAGTATAATCTTAGCAACTGACCAACTTAATGCACACATCCTTGTTTTATAATAAGTTTTTTATATTCCTCTACATGTTTTGAGCACTGTTGTGCTTATCATCAGTAGGTCAAATTGTATTATACAGCATCTGGTATCGTCGCACACTGCAGGTGGCCGTCCGGCGTGCAGGTTGAGAGAGGACTCTCTCAACCTGCCACCTACAGTGTGTGATGATACCAGATGCTGTATAATAAAATTTGTGCATTAAATTGGTCAATTGCTAAGTTACCCTATAAAAGTTTTTTTATTACATTCCATCATATTTAAAACAATTTTAATAATGCAGTTAACATTTATAAAATTTAATTAACAACATATATTACCTGAATTTCGACCCATATCACTAGGCGGCTGTGCTCTTAGCACCATTTCAAAAGCGCTGCACTAGAGAATATGCTTTAGGGTTAGTTCTTTAATTCCATGCTGTAAAAATGGCAAGATGGCAGTACCAGCACTATACAGTGTACATCATGATATTGTTCCAGCATGGTAGGCATTTGGAAAGTACTAAACTGTGTTATGATCACTTTGATGCAAAACATCACAACTACTCTGATAGTATCACTGAAAATTTGTGTGGGATTAACAAAGAATTTTGAAAGATATGCTTAGTAATGATGCATCAGAGGCTATTGATGATAATTTTGTGATACTGGCAGTTCATACTAGACGAATGTCTGCGCAATATCGGGCCACTAGATTATAGTCTTTTGGGATGTGACTGCATAGTTTGTTAGTTCAGTAGCAAAATTTTGGAGGAGCTGCCTCCTCTACCTATATTTCCATACATGAGTGTGATCTTAATATTCACGCCAAATGTTACAAGTCACTGAAACAGTGGCGATTCGTGGAACTTTTTAATGGGTAAGGCTGGGACTGAGATTATTATATGATTAATCAGAAGGGCTTAATTTAATTTTACATGTTATTTATAATGAACCTGTGTTTAGTTTGAGCCCTCTAGGTGAGCGTTAATTGGGACACTACTAAAATCGAAACATTAAAAATATGGAACTTCTCATAATACCACTAGAGATGGATGATCATTGTCACAAATATCCTGAACATATTGGTCTCAAGAGAAAGGTCACGAAATGCACTATAGAGAAATTTGAGAAGATTAACTTTATTCTTGATTGAAAAATCTTGTTTCATATTAAATGAGCAGTGTACAAACCCAGACATTGCTCAGTGAATCAGAAACATGTATTATGTGCTTCAGCAGTGTCAACAATCATCACATTATCAAGTAATGGAGGTCATTGAGCTGCTGAATGTAATTTTGCTATAAAGTAAGGTAATGACTTTTTCTATGACTCCAGCAATTTGTTTCAATATGTCTGTATATTGTTGGTTCCAGATTTTATGAAGAAAAGAAAGCGAACAAGCAGTACATCTAAATCAGCATCACTGGCAACAAAAAAGAAAAAGGCTAAAGTGAGTAACAGCTAGGGATATTGCCAGAACACTTCATAACTTCATCCAGAGAAGAAGAAATAAGGAAACCATTTGAGTAAAAGTAAAGGATCTCTTATCTAAAACATATACAATGTTATTTTGCTTTTGTTTTTGAGTGTATATATATGTACAACTTGAAACTTGTTGTAGATATATGTACGTAATTTATTTTTTTGTTTTCATTTTATGTTAATTTTTTCACTCTGATCTCGAATAATTTTACGTTATAACTATTACATCATTCATGAGAGAGATGCCACAAGTTAGTCGTAGTAAGTGCTGATTGCTACGGCATTTGAAGATTGTAATGCCAGGTTTCCTGTTGAAGCTTGTTCAAGCTTAATTGTTACACAAAAACATCTGCATGATATTTAGGTTCTCTCATGAAGTTTTGTTACACTGAACATGCTAATTGCAGTCTCTATGTAATGTACATTTGATACAATTTTCGGTTTTTTACACAGTATTTTTGTTCTAAAATACAATAGGGAGATTCCTGCTGTCTGAAGTTTGTACTGTTACAGTTTTTTTTTAATTCTGGGGCATAAGCCCTGCTTGTGTTTACCAAGGTATTTCAGATACATTTTAAAACCTCTGTTGTATTCCAAATGTACATACATGTATGTATATATTGGAAACGTATTCTTATCTGGCATCCACTTTTGTGAGGAGGGAGGTTTTCTCTTTCTCAATAAATCATTGATAAAATGTTACATCATTGGCCAAAGTTTCCTTTGTATGTGAATACAATGTAAGCATGTTCAGTTTTCATGTTGCTTGTATTCGAAATTTGCAAGTATGTGTGAATTTCTTCAGAGAAGTGTTCAAGTACATTTCTGTAATGTGCACTGTTTTAAAATTAAGTATGCCACCTGGAGTGATACTAAGTATGCCACCTGGAGTGATACATTTGCCACATTTACCATACTAGTACATGGTATGCTTTGAGGATCAGGCATGTCATCGTGGCATATCATGATTATTAGGAAAGATGCATACTTCACATACATAATGAAGTATATTTTCATGTATAATATAATTCTGAATTTTTAAAAGGTTCATATCCACCTAGTAGTTAATAATATACAGATATGATATTTTGGGTATGGGTAGGAGGAGATTGGATTTTACATGTATGAAATGACTTGCTGGAATTTGTCTTAATTTTCCTGTGATTTATATATTTAATCTATGGGATGGACAGAGGGGAATATTACATACAAGAACTAAGTTTTTGTATGTTACGGTATATGCATAAATTCATTCTTTAACCCAGAGTGATTTGAATGAAGTTTGTAGTGCATACAGTTTGTAAAAAGATTTTTATTGTCTGCAACCCAAAGAAAATATTAAGTACAAAAATGGAAACCTCACTCTATGATAATATTGTCATTAAATAAATACATTCAAAGAGTACAGCAGATGCACAATACTGACCTATGGGCAGATTATTCTCTTGTATTGCATGGTTTGCTGAGGGAATTACAAATATTGTGTGTGTCAGAAACAGGCAGCTTTTTAAATCTTATTTTCAAATGTGTTGCTTGAAAGAAGTTTTGAGATTGTTAGCTATGCACAACATATACTTCAGCAAAGGCTCGCTTTCAGTTGTACTTGTCACCTCTGTTATACTCATTTGAAAATAAACCAAATAAAATTAAAATCTTGGTGCACTTCAGACATCTTCATGAAGAATACTTTTAAGTTTACCAGAATTGAGCAATCTCAGTAGTCACAATTGCCAACATAATAGGAATATGGGTCCAAAATTCGTTCTATCTTAGGACACCTAACTATAGAAAATTTGCTTAAGTAAGGATAAGGGACCATAGAAAATGCATGTTAGGTCATCTTTTCCACGGTCCTTCCTAATACAGAGTTCATTACCAAGACATCTCAGAAACTGTATGAACGTTGGTTTGGTTGTGTGCTGTTTTTTCATAAATACCAACGAAATTCAGACCAAACTGTTTCTTCAGAATAATAATTAATATTTTGTGTTTCTATTATAGTAAAGACTTTGTGTTTACTCCAGTGTTACTAATCTGGTTTTTTCAGTGGGGGTCTTGTAATCTGACAGGAGTCATGCCCCACAGCCCGCATACACTCTGTACAGATCAATATAGGGTAGTCCATTGCAGCAGCCTTCATCTCTCACCATACCTCTTATATTGTCAATGAGAATTATTCTACCATTTATAATGAATGCCTCTTCATTCTGAAGTGGCATTGTTTAAAAAAAAACCCTAAATGTCTTAATTATGAAAGGGTGTGACAGTGGTAAAAGACATTTAGGTTATTAGGTTTCTATTGTTTCATATTCAGACAAGAACACAATGTTCTAGAAACTGCATCTGTGTCTGTTCTCTGGTGAAGGAACCGGGAAGTATGTGCTCAGGTATCCTCATAGAATGAACCATTTTCAGTCATTTGACACAGATCTGGGAGCCTAGTAAACCCAAAGTAAAATATTATAGTGTTAACTGCTCATGTAATGTTACTGCATCAGCTCACGATGATAAAGATTCAGGATATCAGAGTGTGTGTTTTAAAATAGTGTGAACACACGCGCACACATCCATCCATCTCTCTATCTGAGATGTTATTGCACTCCTTTTCAAACCAGATGCAATGTCTGACAGGCTGTACATGTAACTGACTGGTGTACTTTCTTGACGAAGATCTGTAAAAATATTTCAGGATGTGATGTGGGAGAGAGATGTGAAAATGAGTACGTATGTGCTTGAAGATTTGTCCTGTGGACATGATGCATTATAGTGTGGTACAAATTCACCAGCATGTTAGGGGATTACTTGCTGCCTCTGTCTTCAGGGTAGATATTAGTCTGTTAGTCCAGCGATTGAGGCATTTGTGTCTTCCAAAATGTTGGTGGAACCTGTCTACCAGACTGTAGTGTGTCACAACCCAGAAGGTGGTTTCAGACCACAAATCTTCTGTAGTATTGTGCCCCATATTCACTGATCCTAACCCTGGGTACCTAGGCTCACAGGTTTTGGATGGGTTGGTGAGGTTTTATTTTGAGAAGTCTGGCATCTAGCCAGGGGTGCATCCAATGGCTACTGGGCTGCAGCCCCCATCCCCCCCTCCCCCTCCAGTTGAAATAAAAACACAGATTGTGTCAAAGCCATGATACACATTTTACATGATTTACCCTTCATCAGAAATTGAAATTGGCTGATGACTTGTACATTAGACTTTTGGAAAATAAAATAAAAAATTAGGATGTCTGAAATGAAATAAAAACCTCAAATGGATTATATATTGTCCATAAATTAGGTGAGCGAGGCATGGAATGTGTAGTTTTATTTGTATGTATATAAATGCAGTTTCAGTCAATGTTATGTTACAGTTATAGGCTTACATATAACATTAGTTCTATAACATAACTTTTCAAATCAAATTATATAGGCTCATGCTAAGCCCCTCCCCTCCCATTGAAAATTCTGGGTGCACATCTGCATCCAGCAAGTTCAGTTTGTGACAGTATGACAATATTTTCATTAGGAATCCTTCAGCTTAAGAGAGATTTATTTTTTTAACACTTTCTTCTTTCTGCCTGTTGCCTGTTTATTTTAACTGTATAGCTGTATCTGTTTATTTATTTAGTAAGCTTCATTTTCTCTTTCAGCATGTTGTAATTCTTTTGCCTTAGAGTTTGAACTGACCTATGATGAATTAATTTTTCTCCATCTATATTTTAAGATAAAATTGCAATTTATGTACAAAATAATACCAAAATTGCAGTGCAGTTATATTAATCTCATCTAATGTTTAAGGTCCAAACAGAATTATTAGTCATACTTGATCTCTCTCAAAAACATAAGACAAACAAATGTGCTAATTTTACCTGTAAGTGTGTCATTGCAGATGTCAGTGGTGGCTTGTGTCTTGGTAGCATTGCTTTTCAAATCATGACCATATTACATTGCTGTAAGTCATGTCATGCTGCCTCTTCATCACAAGCCATAGCTGACACAGGACTTGGGGAGGTATTCTAAGGAAAAACATTGCTGACATATGGAAATGATAGTTAACAGAGTTCTCATGTTGAGTTTATTGTGGTATGTTAACAGAGTTCTCATGTTGAGTTTATTGTGGTATGAAATATTGCTACAGCATGCATCAGTTGTGGATTTATTGGCTGTCATAATTTATGAGAGGAAGATGGTATTCTGTACATGTAGCAGGGTTTTAATGGTACAGAGTTACCTTGTATGTTGTAGAATGGTCCATTTGAATGGCTGTAGGTCCAAGTAACTTGTTTCTGAGTTTCATAATTAACCTGATATCAAGAGATCACAAAAGGATTTCAGGAACAGAGTATGTGTGGCATCTGAAGTTGTAAGGAAGGAATCTGAAAGTTTGGTTGAATTTCTTAATAAGATTTCATTTTGGAGATTGTTTGGTTTTAAACTTGAAACAAAAAATTATTTGGACGAATATTTTATGTGCAGAATGTACTGACAAATATTGTGATGAGTTTATAAATATTCAGATGGTACTATTGATTTAGTTGGTCAGCAGTCCATGTTCTGAATAGGAGTGTGTGCAAACATTACATTACATGAACTGGAGAGGAAGGCCAGTGCCAAACTGTACACCACTGTCAGTGGACAATTTTTACAGTATTTATCCCAAAGCTTTTTTTTTTAAATTCACTGTATTTTAAGTTCAGTGAAATTAAGTTAATTTAAATACACTTCATGCTGGGTCTTTGTATTTTATCATTTTGAAACTTAACAAGTCTGCATGTCACTTGAAGTTCTGAAAACATAGACGGTTTGATTTCATGTAGTTGATGCATTGCACACTAAAAAAAATGGATTTTGTTTTGATGATTGAGCATTGCCCTTTGCTCAGGACATATTTATTTATTCTTTTAGTGGAAAGTATGTGAAACTGGTTCAGTTATACTGATTTAAATTTTGAGGTTTTCATAGTGGTAAATGCTCAGATTGTGGACATAGGTTTGTGGCACTGTATAGTGTGGCTAGGTGGGTAGCAGTGTTTCGGATTTGGCTTTTACACTAATGAAATAGGCACTGTTCCTCCAGAATGCTGATATCTGCAAGAATATACAGTGTCACAATCAAAGCATACATATTTTTGTGTAAATATTTTATTTACTTTAAATTATTTTTAAGACATTGAGAACTCTGCTGATGTGTAACCAGTGAAACATGGTGACATGTGAGACATGTAAATTACGTTGTCTTGCCAGTGGGTATGGAGGTAGATATGATTTAACAATTGCTGCTGTGGTGAGTAGAGAACTGCCCTCTTCTGGTCTATTACACAGCGAGTAGTGGTAATTCCTTACCAGCATTAGAGGACAGTCTTATAAGTAAAACCAACTTCGTGCACAATTTATTCTTAGTATATTTATATTTATCAATTTGTACATGTTTCGGGCGACTATGGGCCCATCATCAGGAGAAGAAACTGTGTTTTTGCAACACTTGGTACCGTCTGGTATCCACACAGAATAAATAACAAGTACCAAGTGTCGCATAAATACAGTTGTTTCTCCTGATGATGGGCCCATAGTCGCCTGAAACATGTAGATATTGATAAATATACTAAGAATAAATTGTGCACCAAGTTGGTTTTATTTACAAGATTATACAGAGATGCACGGTCAATAAAACATAAAATTACAGGACAATCTGTCGGTCCCATCATCAAGGGTCAAGAATCCAGGAAGGATAGGTTGTCCTGAAACGCCAGTAAGGAATTGCCACTTCTGGCTGTGTAATAGCCCAGAAGTGCGCATTTCTCGTCTACTTCAAGGCGGAAGTCTGAAATCACGAATTGCTGCCGTGTTCACATATTGGAACGTTATTCTGACGGCTCAGGAGGTGAAGTGCGATGGATTGAAACTTGCTTCCAGGAAATTCAGATGTCATGAGTTTGGACAAATGAATGATTGATGATGGAATTGCACAGAGATCTCTGAACTCTGCTCAGTACTCTCCCCCTCTCCAGTAACGTTATTAATGTTATATTTAATGATTTAAATATAAAAATTAGACATACCCACGTTTAAAATATACAGATTCTGTCATAGTTTTCTTTTCTTTGTTTTTAACACCTGTGATGTATTAAATATGATCTCAGATTAATTCGTACTTTGTATATCATTATAGAGAACAAGGAAAAGGAATGTGTAATTTGTTTGTAGCTATAATATTAAAGCAAGTAAATATATATTTGAGAGGCAAAATAAATAAATATAGCTTCTTTTGTTGGTAATATATTTTGTGTTTATTTCTTTTTGGATTAATTGCCCTTACCACTCAGTCATAAAATTTTCCTTTATACTGACTGTGACAATTATGTTAATTTCACATTTAGACTGATAATATTTACCAGATTCCTACATAAAAAAAACTGTGCACTATGTCTGTAAAACCAAAACGTTTCCTGAATTCTGAATGACAGTAAAAAACAAACAAATGTAGGTATTCGTCGGGTATTTTATTAATCTTCCATCCCTAACCGTTAGTTGTCTGTAATCACCTGTCGTCCTTAACTGTTCCAAATGCCAGTCTTCCCGGTTGCACATTAGATTCGGCACTGCACTCTAGTCATGCTAGAAGAAACACGGTTGGCACTGTTTTAAAAAAGCCGCCTGTTGGCTCACCTAAATTGCACACTTCCTGTCATCAACTTACTTACTTACTGCATGGTGCAGAGTCCTTCTTGAGAAGCTAACTGGTTTGCAGCTGGTCAAGAAATTCCCCGCATTTCACGGAACCCGAAGGTTCATTACCGCATTCACAAGCGTCCGCCACCTGTCTCTATCATGGGCCAGCCCAATCCAGTCCATATACACACATCCCACCTCCTGGAGATCCATCCTAATATTATCCACCCATCTACGCCTAGGTCTCCCCAGTGGTTCCTTCCCCCTGGTTTCCCCACCAAGACCCTATTGTCATCAACACCAATAATAAACCGAGACTGCAAAGAGAAAACGTCAGCAGCTGGGACGACAGTAAAAAGTGAAAGTGGCAACTGATGGTGGACGGAGGATATCACCTAGAGAAAACATTTCAGTGATTGAGGCAGATGGGTGAAGAGGGGAAGTCCTCACACGTTCATCATTTCCGTGCCTCAACTTAGGCTGCAAAGCTATCTGCAATCAATCAATCAATCCATACTCCTTATCGGCGAATCCTTTTGTTGGAAGCGTATATGTACTAAAAGCAAGTATTTGTTTGTGCTCAAATACCACGCCTGGAAGAAATATGAGGTAGTGGAGGTATAGTTGCACGTATTGTTAATGATGGATGATGGTCGGTTTCACGTTCCGGCCTTTTGCCCCAGGGGAAGGAGCCGATGGTTCCATTTGAAAGGAGGTTTGGTTGGCCTTGGGACCGTTAAGGGGATGAGAAAATATCTTGTCCATGCCGGAAGCAGAATCCCGATGTTAAAGTCGTCAAGCCAGTGGCCTACACAATATACCGACTGAGCTACCCCGGTTCCCAGTCGTCATCGATTTAATACGTGAGAGGCCATCTCTTCGCGTCAGCTACTCCGTGGTGTGTGTCACATTTCTTCACCGTGGTTACAGAGTTGCAACATCTAACCACTTGGCTGCGATTGTATCGGTTGGCATGGTTACTGGGTTGTGTCGTTAGACCCGGGTTTGTGTCCTAATGGGTACGGAGAATTCTTTGACTGTGCCGTCATGTTGAAGTGATGGTTAGGACTGTATTTGATGGATTTGTTGTTTTTATAAGTGCATGATTCGTGTACAGTCGTTGAAATACCTTACAGCTCATGGTGAATGATGCTGTTCACGGTGAAAATTTCCGTCATCGATGTGAACTAATCTCAACTCTGCTGAGATTAATGGATCCGAAATGCCTCACTGAGGCGGAATCGAAGTTCAGAAAGAATTAGAAGATATATGTCACGAAAATGAAATAAAACCCTTAAGGAGGCAGCTTTGCGACGCAAACAACATGCAGGAGGAGGATGAAATGAGAGACCGATGTTTGTACATTCAAGGGGCGAAGGAGATCGTGAAGAAGTGAGGTTAACTGCGCCATTATGCCAGAGATCTGATGACTGTGGAAAGAGAAATGTCTTGTACGGCGTGCAGTTTAGGTCAGTGGATTGCGTGAGTGGACGAGTTTGTACCTGTATTCCAAATATCGACACATTTGATGAATATTAGGGTTTTTCAAAGAACAGTCGACCTCGCTGGGGGCACAGCTCACGTCATTAGGCCAAATGTGCAAGGTTCTTAGATTACTGGAAATTACGAGAGATTCATTCAAAGTGGAGTGGAAGCTCATAGATGTGCGGTAACCAAGGAGGAAGAGTGTCTTTGTATTCGAAGTTCTTTGGAGGAACGTCTATTTGTCCCCGCCTATTAGGTTGTTAGTTGAGGAAACAAAAGCCTGTACGTAGCTTGTATTTGTAATCGTGCTGTTGGAAAATTAAGTTTTATGACGAGTAACTGGATTTGGTATCATCAATTGGGTTAACCTTGTGAAGCAATGAATATGAAGTGTCAGTGTTGTGACTAGTAAAATCCGAAATACGAAGAGGCAGATGAAAACATGAAGTACTTCTGCGACATGGGAACAGCAGGACCACGTTACAGCAGTGAGTAGATAACATGGAACAGAATCTGCGTACGTTGTTACGTTAATGAAAAGAAGTAATGGTTTGGAGAAATAGACTACCTTTTTGTGTAGAATTAAAAAAACATGTCTGGTTATTGCGTTTAGTAGGTTCGTTGTTGTTTTGCTGATACGTAAGAAGTGGTTTAAATATTTCAGACATTTTATGCGGTACACAGTCAAATTACCGTATTATAGTGTCCAGTTTTCTTGATGCATTCCCCGTACACTTTGTCAGCACAGCCTAGCCTCTGCTAGGCTTGCTTCGGAAAGGCCAGGCATTGCGATGTCGATAGCAGTGTGTTACTAGGTCCCATTATCAGCCCGCTGGGATAGTCAACACAAGAGAGACTGCGAACAGAAAACAGGATAAATGTCCCTTTTATTTATGGACCCATGGGAAAAGTATCGGATACTGGTGCTACTGCCATGAATACAAGGTGAAGCAGGAAATGGTTTCGTCGGTTTTTCCGAATCCCAGTACACACCAACGAAACCGCAACAGACATACTGCAGACGAACGAATTGATTTCTGTAGGGCTTTTTAATATGTTCTGTTGGAATTTCCTTCGGTTTTAGATTAAAATACATGCAGCATCCATTTGAACCATTTCGGTCATCCTGAAAATGAAGTCAGTAAACTTTCGGTACTTCAGAATATATAACCACTGCAACGTGCGGACACTCAAAAGAAGGCCAACTTAAAATACGTTAACTTTTCCTGCAGTTTAATAATGTAGCATCTTTCAGCTATGTGGACGATCGTATACATCGAAAACCTCATAGGTACAAAGAAACAGTAATTGAATTTAATAACATACGTGCATATATGTGGGCCGGGTAGCTCAGTCGGTATAGCGACTGACTACGGGCTGGACGGTCCGAGATCGAATCCCGGTGGGGACGAGATTTTCCGCCTGTCCATACCGGCCCTGGGGCCCACCCAGCCTCCTGTAAAATGGGTACCGGGTCTTTCCCGGGGGTAAAGTGCGGCCGGGGCGTGCTGCT
>Ga0136643_10005641_pt1 | contig 17720 bp, 7 predicted proteins | sample TergutLab28metaG_FD_96883 | JGI IMG/M metagenome (GOLD analysis project Ga0136643, IMG submission 96883) | Labiotermes labralis P1 segment gut microbial communities from Petit-Saut dam, French Guiana - Lab288 P1 (version 3) (version 3) | ecosystem: Host-associated > Arthropoda: Insects >... | reverse complement strand
GCTCCTGAAGATGGACGTATTAACGTCTGAAACATGTTGAGCAATATACAATAAAGCAAGTGTCATCTAGTTGGTCAACCATTATTCAAATATCAAGATGATGCACGGTCCAATACGCATAAGCTTACATTATGCTCTTTGGTGTATAGGCATATTGGCGATCATCTTTGGAACGCTAAAATATTTAGTGTTTGAAGATTTATGCAGCAGTTTCCCTTTAAACGTCAGTATCTGTTTACCAAAGTAATACGACGCCCTGCCAATACTATGAGAACCCTAAATGTTATTAAAAGAGGATATTTTTTAAATCGAATTTGAAACATAATCTATTAAAGCCTGTGGAGACTTACAGAGACAGAGAGAGAGAGAGAGGGGGGGGGAGAGAGATGTATGTAAGATATATCAAAATAGTAAACGAAGGAAAGAAGACGGAGAAGTAAGAAATATTATTATTTTGGAGTAGAAAGAACATCAATTTAAAAAGATCCAGGCTTGGCCCGCTCGTCCTTCTGATTACAGTATTACGAATATAAAGAAATCAGAATTGAAACAAAGAGGATGAAAGTTTAATTCTGTTTGATGGTGAAGCGTAGCATTTGGAAAAGGAATTTGGTTTTAATGCAAGGAGATTGATTTAGATGAATGGGAATCGAGAGAAGTACGCAGCAGCAACTTTGAACTTGGGAACCAAGAATTTGTTTGAAGACAGAGAATAAACAAGTAAAGATGTAAGAGGTGGTCAATCGCAGAAACGTCCGGTTGCTTACCCACTTATAATCAGCAGTCTGGCCATAAAGAAGTATTTACCGTAATTTGTGGGCTGTTTCTTTATCAATAATTGAAATTACTTGTCACATGCAGTTCTTTATAGACTGATTAACCTCAATTATATATATTTAAAGATTCAGTTCGTACCGCGAAGTAAACACATTTCTTCTCATTTGTAAGGCGTGCTATGTAAGGCAATAAACGCTGCCTCTTCTGAGAATCATACAAAACACAGAACTGCACACTGTGGACAGAATATGGTACATTTGAATGCGAACTTGTTGGTACATAAAGTAACAACCGGGCTTTAACGGGTTAATAATTCATATAGTGGATAATTTCAGGGTAAGTCGGACATGAATCTAATCTCTTCAAAATTATCTGGCAGTTCTGACAGTAATTTTATTATCACTGAGTTTGAAATTATATCGAGTACTCCCAGTTTCTGTATACTGAGTGACTCTTTTATCGCTTTCCTGAGCGTCTTCGTGGCATAGAAAGCCTGCATGTGCCGCGCCATTCCATGGCAGTTTCCATGCTCAGGGACACAATAAAAAGTACATCTATACTACATCCTGACCTGTCATTTTTTATCTTCCAACTGTTTTGATTAAACGATGTCGACTGCCTGCAGTTTTTAACTTCTTCATTAATGCTCAGCATTGGCATATGGAGAATGTTGCAGGTAAATACCAAACAAGTTCCTTAAATATATATTGAAGGACAAACTCTGGGTTCTGGAAACTATGTTTTCCCATTTGCTCCTAACCTTTGTGCAATTTAAGTTCCGACAAACAGTTGCTAAGGACGTGCAACAGCACTTGTTCTTTGTGACTAATTCACAACTTAACAAGTACCACATAACTGGGCTGGATTATGTGCACGTATCCTATTGCAGTTGTTATCCTAATGGTGCACTCAGACGTATACGAGTTGCATCTTACGTCACTTTAAATATTAAATGCAGGTAACTTTAACCCAGCTTAACAACGCCACTTCGCTCCTTCCACACAGTCCCTATGCTCACTCTTGAGAACAGATGTCTCCCTCTTTGTCTTCATAAACAAGTGTCACTTCCTCTTGTAGAACTTCTACATTATTACCGAATGACTGCTTTTGTATCTGTGCTCACTCTATTGCAGCCAGTTGTTTGTGAAAAGGTACATTTCATCCAAGAGCAGTCCCTGAAAGCCCAGAGGGGTAGAAAATTCTAGCTCTTTTTAACCTCGGCGCTAGATATGTGTGGGTGATCAACGAAACGCCCCGGCCGCTTTAACCCCAGGAAAGAGACCCTGTAACAATCCTACAGGAAGGTGGATGGGCTCCAGTTCCGATCTGGACGAGTACTGAAAACCTCCCCCACACCGAGAATCGATCCCCGGACCGTCCAGTAGCTGACTACGGTATCCCGGCCCATGAATGTTTGCAGTATTCTAACAATAGTTGGCAAAAATATTCACTGTAATCATCACCATCATCTTCGTGTTCGAGAAAATAATGACGAAGTATGTACAATTGTACGTGATTGCCTGCTATGTGTAGTTGGTCTCTCCATCTTCCTTTCGGACGTTCAGGATTTCTGCGCCCGCAAGGCATGTATCCGACTGCACGTCTTGATTCATTCCGCACACAAGCTGCAGCCACTTCATTTAGTTGTCTTCAGTTTCGCCGTTCATGCTTGGAGCATTTAATTCTTTTCAGACGTTCGTTCTTCTTTGATCATAGCAGACACTTAGACGTTATTTGAACTGAAGATTTTAGTGTTGTGAACCCGACGACGTTTACTCGGACAATTATTTGTCAGCGTTTCGAATGAATCAGCTTTCTTCACCTTTCAAAGTGGAATAAACATCAACGACTACCACACCACATGGCATTACACTCAACAGAAGAGTGCTCTTTGTACGTACCTGATTATACAACTTCGTTTGTGTTGTTTACCGATATAAATTAAGTTATGTGTCCGACAGATTAGGCTTCCATTATCTCAGTACCAAATTTTCTGTAGCTGCGGTGTTACGTTATTTTTCTATTTTCTGCATACATTTATTTAATGAATTTTCCTTCAATAAATCCACGTCATAATGGTTCCTTCCTCGAGTTATACATTTTACACAGATTATCTAGCACGACAGACGGTGTGAACGAAGACTTTTTTTTATCAAAGGAAAGAACAAAAATTGGAGACGTTTCAGAACAAAGAGTATGGAGATGCCTAACTTAACATAACAGCAAATAACAACTAGATTTTTGCACAAACGCTTTTGGTAGGAGTAAGATAATTGAAGATACCTTACGTTTCCATGGTAACACGGAATAGAGAAATTTGTAATAGCAGACCTGAGGCAAATATTTATATGTGAAGACAGTAACAGCGTAAAAGACTCGTACGCTGTTAATTTTGCCTACTTCACGTTCGAGAAAATGACATAAAGATAGTATTCCACAAATCTCCGAGTATTTAAATATATTGTTTGATTTAAAACGCGTCAATTGTATGTTATGATGAAGGTATTCTAACGGCAAAGTTTCTTTAAATATCACCTATCATGGAATATGCCGCTTATCCAATTCACCAGGTAAATAATCACAATGACTACGTTAAAACGTTGCCGTTAAAAAACGCATTTTTTTTCGCGACTGCTAATGCGCCTCTGCATCAGTCATTAACTGGCTTACATTGGTACTCAGAATATTCAAATATATTTTTTGGATAAAATATAAGGAGCGATTAACCCTTGTAGAGATCCCAATGTGGTCTTCAAGTCATTACTCAAGGAAAGCCATCTGCTGGCCATTTACCGAAGGAAGTATGAGTACATCAATTGTGGATATTTGGGCGTTTTGATGGATCAACATGATACGAAAAATTTGTAAGGACACATTTATAAGTGTAAATGTAACAATGTAGACAATAGCTAAATTAGAGTTGGACGTAAAACACGCATTTGAAGTTATGGAAATCACTGGGTAAGGTATGGTGATGTTATAGCAAAAGGGTGGGACTGATGTGAAGCATGAAAAGGGGAGGCACAAGTTGGAACTGAAGACATGTATATTGATATAAATTACGTATAAATTTAACGACTGACACGTAAGATGCTTGATACAGGCAAGTTACAAAACATGCCTATTTGAACTACATAGTTGAATGAAGGTAATAGAAGGGAGGTATGGATTAACTGGACAGAGGGTATCAGAAATTGATGCTTCAAATAAGACTTTGAAGCTGGTACAGGCAAAGGGTTGCTTAAAATCTGACGTTTTCTGTGTTTTTAAAATTTATGGTTTAACCCTTCTGGGACGCTGGGGTTTAAATTCCACCTACTGTTCGGGACGGAGGGAATTTTAAATTCCAGCTACTGTTCGGGACGGAGGAAATTTTAAATTCCAGCTACTGCTCGGGACGGAGGGAATTTTAAATTCCAGCTACTGTTCGGGACGGAGGGAATTTTAAATTCCAGATACTGTTCAAGACGGAGGGAATTTTAAATTCCAGCTACCGTTCGGAACGGAGAGAATTTTAAATTCCAGCTACTGTTCGGGACGGAGGGAATTTTAAATTCCGACTACCGTTCGGGACGGAGGGAATTTTAAATTCCAGCTACTGTTCAGGACGGAGGGAATTTTAAATTCAAGCTACAGTTCGGGACGGAGGGAATTTTAAATTCCAGATACTGTCCAAGACGGAGGGAATTTTAAATTCCAGCTACTGTTCGGGGCGGAGGGAATTTTAAAATCCAGCTACTGTTCGGGACGGAGGGAATTTTAAATTCCAGATACTGTTCAGGACGGAGGCAATTTTAAATTCCAGCTACTGTTCGGGACGGAGAGAATTTTAAATTCCAGCTACTGCTCGGGACGGAGGGAATTTTAAATTCCAGATACTGTTCAGGACGGAGCGAATTTTAAATTTATATTGCCCTTAAATGCTTTCACTGTCGTACGGTCTTACGGGCGCCGAGGTCGGCGGCAAATGAAAAATTACAGATCCGTAAAGTGCACAGAGGACGGCATTGGACGGTTAACACAAAACGCTGTCAGTCACATTATACAGCGTCGAACGATTAGATAATTAGTGGAAAGTGAAATGGGGAGAGTATGGAAGAAAGGCTTAGTAGCCTAACTTGGATTACTGTCCCGTTGATTGCCTAATAGTGAATGAATGACAGCCCGAAATTTTGTAGTCAAAATAGCTACCTTTCAGGCTGAAATTTGAAGCCTGATCTACCAGAAACTAAGCAGAAGCTTACCAACTCCGTCTCAAAATTCGATCCCCAGGTAGGACAAAAATAAAATCAAAATGACGCTCGAACTAACAGCTATTATCACGAACTGCTGTTTGGTTAACATTTAATTTATTGATCTGAAACTGAAATACAATAACTGAAATATCTTTGTTTCTTCTGTAGTTGTGTTGCATTTTGCATGAAGTCTTTTCTCCATTACAGCAGCAACACAGCCCAAGTTGCACTTCGCAGTGGAGTCACGAAAATCCAATCGCAGTTTGCTATGAATTTAACGGCCCACACATTTCAATGTAAAAGCCCTGAGCTTATTTTAAGTCTGGGCGACACAGCGCCGCAACCACTTCCCCCCAATAGAAGTGTATAGAGGGTCTTCTGGGTACAATATTCGGGCAAGGTACCTAACTACACAAGTGGAGAATACAATGGAATCTTTCATTCTCTCCTTTTGTAATCTGGACTTGCCTTTCTTTTTGGGTGTCTAGTCTCGTCTCAGCTACGCTTATTGCTTTGTTTTGACTTAGACAGAATTTTTACAATTTGCAATCAACACGTGCTAATTGTAGCTACTTTCGCTGCTGTTAGCGTGAAAAATTAAAACAAAGCTAAGAATTTGTCAGTGGGTAAAGTGTCTATGGAAACAACCTTAACCACGAAGGAGTCTATAAAATTACTGGAATTAAATGGTTACTTTATTTCTTTCTCTGGGGAACAATAGTCCAACTCGGTCCTATGCCGCCTCACTGTTGAACTTCCCACACCACACACAGACACACACACACATATGCAGTAGGACTCCTCTGAACAAGTAATCAGCCCGTCGCAGACACCGCTGTCAACACAACACACTACAAACACAGACGAAAATCCATTCTCTCAGCGGGTTTCGAATTTGCAATCCCAGCTTTCGGGGGCAGGAAAACTGCGTCTTACACCGCACGGCCACGGGGATCGGCACTGCTATTTTTCATTTGTATGCATTTGTAATTATTTAGAATTCCATTATAGGAACCTTCCTTTCAAGTACACTTCAATTATCATGTAATTTGTCAAACTGGATACTGAAAAAAAGTAGTCTGAAATATTCCATTAGATGCCTGATGTCAAAAGCCCACACAATCACATGCTGAAACAACCGATTGCGAAGTTATATAAGTGAAAGAACTACACGTCGCCCCACGTTGTATCACCGTACTTAAATATTAAATAATTTCGCGTGTATGCTTGAAGATCTTCGTTTCTTAAGCAAGGAAATCCTTTCAAGTTTTGAAGTTTTCACAGAGGAGGAACTGAGAATTCCGTTGTACTGTGACATGATGTGCGCCTGTGGGAAACTGGATCGCGAACTCTCCGGGCAGCGTCCTGGTATGTTGTACGAAGGTCGAGCTATCATAGAAGAAATCATGGCCATTTTACTCTTGAATCTGTGGACTCTACATTACCTCGAAAAACCGGGATCCGACTACGTAGTAAGGCATGTTATTTCCAAGAATAACGGAGTCCTAAGTTACATTGTCTTCACAATTAAAATTACGTAATTGCATAAATTACAGTGCATGAGTTTATAATGGCCTATTGCAAGGTCGATACTTCGAAATTATTATGGATTTAAGCATAAATATTTCGTTACGTAAAAACTAAATATTAGTGTTCACACACACACACACGCACGCACGCACGCACACACGCAGGCTTGGCATTCTATTGTCCTTCCGGCTGTCACTTATGCATTTGTTTTAAATGCAATTTTACTCGAAAATTTCAGCACAGATATCTGAGCAATGTGCTTTTTTTTAATATAAAATAGTAACTTACATTAATAACTTAGATTTTTCACAGCTTGCTTATTTTGATATTTGACATTAATATTCAGAATTGTAATTATTGATTTATATTTGCTTTAATTTTAAAACTAAGCTGAATAATAACTTGCAGCTTTAATTTCTAACCAGTTTCTATGAGGACACAAGGCGTGATGTATATTTACATGTCTAACACAAAGATTTTTACTATTTGAAACGTTACAAAGTGTGGCCATGTTTTCCAAAGAAACATACAAAATTGCGGATTTTGTTAGTGGTTTGCTTTAGAACCGGGCAGCTTAGTCACTGTTGTAAACTAGGCTACAGGCTGTACTTCTAGAAAATCTGGGTTTGATTCTCGGCCAGGGGTAAGAGCTTTCTCTTCGTCGGCACATGTAAACTCTGTCTTTGTTCCACTAAGCCTCTGACTACAGTGGGGTATGCTACAAGGAACAATCCTACAACGGACGAATGCTACAACGAACAGCTTTCATCAGTAAATACTGGATGCTACAACGAACGCGGAGGAATAGTATCGGCCGACGTAGCACACGCGTGCGCATGATGTGTAGGGCCTTCCCACTTTGATTAGAGCGTCAGTCATTACCGTTGTTATAGTTTGTAAGGTTCAGTTATCAATTTAGTTCAGTTATAAGCTAATTTGCGCCTTTAGCAGTGAAAATATTTTTTAAAAATTATTCTGTTATATAATTTTAGCCATGAGTCTTTGCAAAATAGATTGAGAAATCTGGATAGTAATTTTGCTCTAGGCTGTGGGCCTGGAACGGATTACCCCTAAATGCATTTAGTTATAATTATGCTAGAACGAACAGATTTTATAACGAACGAGGTTCAAGAACCAATTACGTTCGTTCTAGCATACCCCACTGCATTATGTAGAGATAGATTTTGCACTGAGGTAAAGTGAGTGGGAACCTGTTTCCGCTTATTGCTTCCTAGGACTTGTAATATTAAAACGATTTAATCCAATTGCGGCATGCAACGTCAAATCCTTATCTATCTTTACACCGCACAGAAAACATACTGCCCTCCATCAAAACGAAAACCAGTCGCTTACATTTAGAGGAAAATTCGCTGTTTCTATTAGACTTGTACGAAACGCATAAAAAGCAATTGACCATAATGCAGACTACCGTAATGATAGTGCAGGTGGTACTTACAGTAGTTACTGAGCTTCAAACGGCTAAATGAATGATGTTATGCTGCCATCGTCCTTTGACATGAAAATTCTTTGTTCTTCATACTTCTTTGTATTTGTCCTTTGTAAAATAAACAGGCGCGTACAGTAACAAGTATTCGCTGAAATTACATAAACCTATTAATACTGTTGCAGAACTGCGAGTAACGACTCATTACAGTTGAGTTGTTTTAAGTTAATTGTGAAATAATTTTACGAGTTTCTAATTAAAGGGATAGAAAATTAAAAGTGGGGAGATTTAAAGTCATTATTTCGAATCGTGCCAATTAAATCCTTATACAGGAGCGCAATATCTCGCAGGGGTTTATAATTATTAGTATCAACTTCTGCCCTTTACAGCCTATTAAATCCCATTAAAGTGCACAACGACCTGTGTTGATTAAACGCACTGGACGTTTAATTAAAACTTTGTAAGAAATCAAACAAAAAATCCTTTACGTTTAAAATTCTTTCTCGAGAGACTTAATATGTGTTTGGAAATTTTATAGTGTAGTATCTCACATTTGCTATATTGAGCAAATCATTGTCGTCAAATGGTAAGGAGTTGTACGACACTGCTGACCTCAAAATCCCTTTTCATTGTATCTGTGTTGTCCTTTGATCTCAGTGCTATTAAAACTGTCTGCCTTTATTCTTTTATCTGCGTAATATTTTAATATATTCCTACATAAAATAGGAACTTCTTCAACCACATTTATATTCTTACATATTTCTATAGTTGTGAACTTCATAGCTGAATATACGCTATGTACGTCATGTATTATAAAATAGAAGAACCGACCCTAGTAGCCGCGCGGTCTAAAGCGTGGGTTTGCGGCCGCTTGCTTTGTGGGATTGCGGTTCGAATCCCGTCGGGGGCATGGCTCTCTGTCTCTTGTGCGTGTTGTTTGTTGTCAGGTGGAATTTTCTGTGTCGGGCTGATTACTCGTCGAGAAGAGTCCTACCGAGTGTGGTGTGACTTGACAGAGTGTGGTCGTGAAGCGTGGGTAATGAGGAGGCTTAATTGGGACTGCTGTGCCATGGAATAAGAAAATAAAATAGAAGATAATTCTACAACGTACTGTACAATATTGAAAGCCCTCTCTCTTTTGGTGAGGCGATTTTGCATGTTAACGAGCTCAAAGTTCACAACTCATGTGTGTTAACGATTCGTACAGCCACTTCTCTATAGAATCATGATTTTTTTTTTTTAGATAGAAGTGTGTAGATGTATGTTTCGCGTAGGTATTCAGTCTTCTGTTTTTGAGAACGAATGTAAGATTTCAGGCTTTCATGGTAGTGCAGAGTCACATATTTTATTCCTGGATATGTTACCAACTATTCAGGGCATTACATTGCTGTGTCTTAAAGCATTTACATGTCTTGGTGGTAAAGACAGTACGGTCTTCCGTGACTCTGGTATTCATTTCACGCCCTACATAGTTCCATAAGGCAGAATACAGTAATATGATTATTAACTTCAAGAAACTCAATGGGAAGAGATGGCTGCATAGTTATTTGTAATTTCATTGAAAAGTTACGTTACTTTAACAAAGGGTTGCATCGTTACTGTCTGCTTTTGTATTACTTCATTTTCTGAACTGCATATAGTTTTAATTGTATGAAATTCGTAATGAATATTAAAGTACCGTATATTCTCGAATCTAATCCGCGCCCTTTTTACAGTTTCAGAGGACTAAAAATCAGATGCGGATTAGAATCGCGGGTGTGAGCTGGATTTTGGAAAAATAATAGAGCCGCTGTACGTGCCGTAAGAACAATACAATAAAATAATTTATTATTTTATTTATTATTTATAATATTATATAATATATAATATTTATAATTTATTATTCACCAGACACGCCGTCATCACTCATAACTGAATCATCCGTCACCCAGTCACTATCATCTTTATCTTCACCATCGTCCTCCCATAGAACGTCATCTTCGGATCCGTCCAAATCATTGCTTATGCAACGGATGATGGTTAAAGCATTGGTAACATCCAATATTATTCAATTACAATCAGTCTGCCTTGTAGGCAAGGGGCGGTTGAAGGAAAGGTGCGGATTAGAACAGCGAATTAACTTTTTATTCGTTTAAGAAATCGGCAAAAACTAGTGCGGATTAGATTCGAGAATATACGGTATATTTCACTATTTATTTTATATTAACAGCTCCGGAATAAGAACATAATTACCTTCATCTGTCCTTTGCTATAAATTATTTACACAAATTAATGTACCTCTTTTACAGCTATTGGCAAAGAAAATGTTAAATATTGTTTGATTTTATGATATGCTGTTCATTTTTCGCAAGCCGTCAGGGCGGTGAATTACAAGTGTAGGTCTACTTTTGGTTCTATTGAATAATTTTGTCAGTAGTGTTATGCCACTGTGCAAGATTATGCAAGATACCCAAAATCATATTCGCCACTCCAGGGACTGAACATAAGAGTAGGTGCTGAACCCTGATTCTGAGCGACTGCAAAGGATGCGTAATAATTTTTACATTGAGTTTTGGCACGTGAAGTAGAAACACTTTATAATATGCTTCGCGTATTATCGGCCTACGTGGTTTATTCAGTAATCGTCTAAACAACTGAGTTTTGTTTTGTTGTACTGTACGTTTCTACCCAAAATGGTAACATTATTAGGCGGCTTCGTGTTACTATTCAGTGCACAAGTATTACATAGCGTTAATAAATCTTAGATGCATTATTTGAAAGGCATCTAGTGGGTGTCATATATTTCAATCTGTAGGTACTGATTTTTAAATTCAAGTTAAAACGTCATTGTGCATTTTTCAGCAATTGGAAATATTTTTTATACAACAGAGTGTATGGGAAATGTACGTCACCTATTCTGATGTGCGTCATCCCCGTTGTGTTAGTACAATAGTAACGAGCATGGTGTATTAATACTTACAGTCGAACACAACTATATTTTCCTCTAGTATTACAGGAGGATTATAACAACGACATGTTTCGGCCCTATATGTGGGCCATCTTCAGATTGTGGCTGATCCGATAGTCCAGTCACAACCTGAAGATGACCCACATATAGGGCCGAAACATGTCGTTATAATCTTCCTGTAATACTAGAGGAAAATATAATTGTGTTCGACTGTAAGTATTAATACACCAAGCTACTTACTATTAGTACGTCACCTATGTTAATAGAGTTGCTTAACGAACTGTCTATGACGTTATACCAATGATTCATTAATTTACTGAAGGGTAAACACTTTCCACCTTCTCACGGCAGGTGTTACTTAGATTATGGTTTCCTGGATTTGTAAATCGCGTAATCTATCACACTTGTTTCCCCGAAACGTCGGAATTTACACCCGACCTGAATTGACAGTTTTAAAGTTACACATCCCGTTGTGTTCTTTTGAGATTAGTCAAAAATAAAGTCAAATCCATCGAGACAACTAACTCCGGTACTTTTTTAAAAGAGAAATTATTATTCGGGTATCTTGTATTAATATTTGCTGGCGCGAGTACGAGATTAAATCCGATTCCGAAACAAAAATCAAGTACCAGGACCTTTCGAAACATCGGGACGTTTAGGCCTACGCCAAACTACGTTACTTCCCAAAACATGCAGTCGTATATACGAACCGCTTCCTTCCGCCCGCCCAATCCTTACTATATTTTCCCACTGCTGTATATTTTTACGAGACCATAACTCGCTGTGGCATAGCCCATAGATCTTTTATGACACCTTCAGGTTTACTGGATGCAGGAAATTGATGAGAAAGTAATATTAGATCGGAAACGTATGTCATTATTACTACCCCCAACCATGCTGATATTTCTGTGTTCTTTATAACCTAGGCCTTTTCTGGTCAGTATTGTCGTTGTGTTTGATTTACGATTTGGGTTCATCATGGCAGTAAATATGAATATTGTGATATTCTTTCTTGAAGATTGAGACAAAACTGAAATTATTTCGTAACGAGTTATGTTAAAATGTAATTTGGCTTTCAAATAAAGTCTTAAAATCTTATCAAATGAAAGTGTTTCAGACTTCAGGTTTAATTACAGTCTGAATCGGATGTCCATAAAAAATTTCCAGAAGACTAAATTATTCAAATGTGTATAATTATTGCTATTTATTTTAAAAGTTATCTTGACCGATTTCACGGAGAAGGATCAACATCGAGGCATACACACAAACATATAAAACAGTAATTTTATCAGTGATGTTTTACTTCGAAGGAGAATCATTGTTTATAAATGTTACAAAAACATGCTAAGAAAGTGTCCGGACATAAGAAGGACGGAAGAGTGAGAAAATTGGGATATTACGTAATGAGGAATTTCTTGGCTTATATATTACCTAGTATAGACAGGATAATGAAATACCGAGGTGCTGATAAGTCCTTATCCCGACCAGGAAGGAAACAAGCTCGGAAGCATAATAGGGATGCGCGCGATTTCAACAACATCGAGACGCGAGCTGTCATCGAGGTTTTTTCCCCTACAAGGCAAGGCGCCGAAGGAAATTCACGCCATTCTGACAGAAACATTAGCTTGTTTCCCCTCCTGGTCGGGCTAAGGACTTATCAGCACCCCTGTATAGGATGCTACAGAGAATGGGCGGATTACGCAGTGACGCAGTTCGTTGAGGCAATGCGCTACGAGCCAAAAGGTCGCGAGTTGAATTTCCATAGGGTAGCAGGGATTTTTCATTGACATAATTCTTCTGGCCACACCATGGTCCTGGGGTCGACTCATCGTCTAACACAAATGAGTAAAGGTAAAGCAATCCCATTACACGCCTGGACAGGCCCTGAGGGTTCCAGGAGGTTGAGGCTCTCAGATTTCAAGACAACAGGCACATGAAAGGGGTAAGGCTGTCAGCCCTACGCACCGGCCGCCTTTACCCCCAGGAAATATTCCTGGTACTCATTTCTGTTTGAGGCTGAATCAACCCCAGGGCCATAGTGGGGACGAAAGGATTATGTCAATGAAAACACAAATGAGTACCAGGGATATTTTGTAGGGATTATAGGTGGCCGGTGTGTAGGGCTGACACCCTTGCCACGTTTATGTGCTGGTTGCCTAGAAATTCTAGGAGGCTCAATGTCCTGGAGCCCCAAGGGCCTGTACAGACCTACACAGGAATTATTTTTACACAGAACTGACATAAATTTAGGATGGAGGACAAAGAAATAGATATAATTTTTAGTGAGGACACTTTCCAGAAGACCAGACAATAAATGAGAATTTATTAACGTGGGTATCAAAAATAAAACGTGAAGTTATCCATAAATTAACCTTTAGACGCCTAATGTCAACTATAGTGGTCGTACCGCACCGCTAACCTCTAAAGTTGCATTTTATATATTTATTCAACAAATATAGGTGCCGAATATTTTAAACATGGTATATACTCTCCGTCTTTTTTCTCTTCAAAATGCAGTTTGTTTAATAATTCTAACTTATTTGGGTCCTGTATTATTCACATTTTATATATAGAATGTGCTAAAATTAAAAAAATAATTCCGGCGCCAAAAGGTTGGATCATACCCATTGGCCGTTATTTGTAGTGTTGGTGTTTTGGGGTGGTGGCATTTAAATTACAAGTTGATTAAAACACAAACAAGAATTGTGTCCCTTTGTACATTCTGAAGACTCCTACAGAAGACGTCTAGGTGAACATGGTTACGACAGTAGCTGCGCTACTGAACGTATTATATGAAAACAATAAAACATTATGGTGAAGTATTTACGAATTGCTCTTGTACTTGAAATGAACTTCTAACTAGCTAAGACGTTAATGGGAAATATACACGATATTAGCACAATAATCCGGTTTCTACCGCTCTATTTATTTATACTTTCTACTAAATACTGACTTTCAAAGGGCGAACAGTAAGTATGATCAGTTTTCAAGAACATAAATTTGTTGAAAAGCAACTTGATTATATATTCGAAGATTATTCATAGATAGTAGCATTAAAGGGAAAAAGTGAAGGCATGACAGATATCTTGTTCGTAATCTTTGAATGTAAATAGGGATCACTTTCGTTGAATTTTAATGGCTCTCTTAATAGTGCTTATATTCTTGTTTTAGGAACATTAAACAGAAAGCCGGGGTAAAATGTGTGATTTCATAAGAAGATATATACCATAAAAGACGTTATTGTAGTTTAAAATTGAATTTTGAAAATAAAACAAATATAATTTACGTTCAGAATTTTTATATTTAGAGGATGTTGCAAACAGCTCATGAATATTGTATTAATACTGCCTTGTTTAACATTTCAGAATATTCTACCGACTTGTTGATGGATGGGAAACTACAGGTGTCTCGTGGTACCCAAAATATAGTTTAACTCGTCATTACTATTGAAATTAGGAACCTAATTGATTAATATGCCGCTAAGTACCTTTTTAATGGTTACGTGTATAATTTGGACTTTTCCATACAAAATTTAGGTCATTCATTTTAAAGTTATTCAATGATTGTTTCGAATAATTCGAATAGTCCTAAAATTTGCGTTATGAATCTGAAATTGTGTACACATTTTCCATGAAGCACATGGAGTCAAACAAATGTAAACCTTTATGTCCTCCTTCCGTACGTTTAGTTTGTGCAATTATTTAACAGGTGTAGTTTGGCTACCTGTTTAAAATGTACATTGATTTTTTATCTGGATAATATTACTATAAACATATGCAGACTATGTAGAGAGAAATCAGAAACAAACATATAGCCGGTGCATACTTTGTGTTAATTCGAGGTAATTACATCCATCGTCACAAAAAATTATCCAAAATCTTCCATCAAGAACTGGTTACCAAATGTCGACTGTCGAAAACCGACACCGTATCATAAATATGGCAGATTCAGGTGGCCTTGCGATGTAAGGCTAAGTCTGCGGCCTTTTGAATTTTTGGATCGCGAATTCGAACCCCGCTGAGGACATGAATGTTCGTCATTTGTGTTTGTTTTGTGTTGCATAGGAAGTGCAACTGTAAGGACGTGATTAGTCTGTCAGAGGATTCCTACAGAGTGAATGTCTAATTGTGTGTGATCTAGGAACCTCGAAACGATGCGGCATAGGCCCGAAATGGGTTGTTGCCCTACAGGTACAAAAAATTATAAATATGAACAAAAATATGTGTCAGAGATCTCAAGAAGTATGTGTGACTTCCGCAACAACTGATCGAAACTTTCACAACATAAAACCAGATAAAATCTTGCTTTAAAAACAATAAAAAATTATACCTATGCATGTAACATTTGCCATCAGTCACAACCTGTACGGCAGCATCACTGAGAAGCTCCAGAAATATGCAGTCTTCAAGGAGGAGCTAACAAGTACATGACAAATGAATGCGATTTATACAAATAATACCACTTGTATTATTCACAAATGGTATTATGCCAAATAATTAGGAAGGCAACTTGAAACTGCTTAATCTCCGCCCTGCTTCATATATTCTTTTGCAGAAAGCAGGAATACTTAACACACAAGCTGTATAATTAGAAAGTGTTTGTTGTAATAACAAACAATAGTGATTGGTCAGTAACCCGTCCTCTTTTAAAACCAGCTAAACTGATGTTAGTAATAATAATAATCTATTGTAATGCGTAAATTTCAGTAGGTTTAATTGTGGGTTTGTAATTAAAAATGTGAGTCAAGAAAGAATATTTTGATGTCAGCTAATTTGGATGTACACTACACATTGTCAAGAACAAGGAAGAAGTGGAGCGCATCCGAGCAGTAGTTTGAAACGCGAGTTTTTTTATTGCGGTTGTGGGAATACTTTAGGAAAGGAAGTAATAATTTTACGAGGGAAAAAGGAGGAGTCAGCACGTGTAGTTGTGTTGAGATAAGTATCACCCACTTCTGCTGTTGGTTAACTTAACTTTCAGACTTGTACTTTGCTGCACCACTATTAACTTCTCCAGGAACCCAGAAAGGCGGAGCTTCGAAATGTCGCATCCTGTTCCCTTTCCTTCATATTTTTAATCTCGACTCCATTTATTTCTCTTTGTTCAGTATACTTAATAATTATGCAACCCAGCTCTGTTAAACTTGCAGCAAAATGTAATACGATCACGCAATGGACATAATATCAAACATAATGTCGAGAAACAATGTTAGTTACAGGCTTCACATATTAAAATTTGTTGGTCCAAACTCAAGTTAAATTCGGCAGAGCGTCCCTCCAATACTTGATCAAATGTCAAGCTCAGATCAACAAAGTATTGCACAGTGTTTTTCTGTTTGTTTACTTTAAGCTACCCTTACCTAGTGGCTGCTTTTTTAAATTGAAAAAAAAATATGGGCAAATAATTTGTTTAAATTCACAAAAATATTTTAAACCACCAATGGTTAAAAATATTTTTAGTACAAATTTCCACGAACACATTAGATTAGGAGTTTTCAGGTTTTTTCTTCCTCCAAAATCTTAAATAACCTAGGCCTGAGGAGTACCAGCACCTGCTCAATATCCCAGTAAATCAGTGCAGATCTGTGGTGTAATATTAAAAAAGAAATGTGGGATAGTATTACAAAATTTCTCAACAGATTGAAATTGACTATAGAATGCAGAATACAGAAAGTCTCAAATTTAATTTTTCTGGGGAGTTCGCTACCCGCAACAACCCATGATAAGTCTTCAAGTTTCAATATGAGAATCTCTACATATATTTATTTATTGACGTTTCTGACACCTGCATCTGATTAATATTTGTGACATGCATACGTCGATTCGGGATACATTTTATTCTGGTAATTCTTACGCAGTGGAATCACAAGCTTCCAGAATTTAAATATGTGATTGCGGAAAACTTCGAATATCTTGGGAAATACAAATATTTCGGGGATGAATCACTTTAAAATTGAAATATATCTGTAATTTTATGGCCAAAGAAACTACGAAATGAGTAATACCTCTGTTTTGAGTTTGGGAGGTCAAGATTTCAAATCCTGACTCTGATACTGATTATCCTGATTGAGGGTTTTAGGGGCTTTCTTCTATTACTTAGGAAAATTTGGGATACCATATTGGGTAAAATTATGACCACTTTCTTCAGTTTGTTTCCAACCTATTATCCAGTAATATTCCTATCAATTTACGTCTTTATAAATTATGTTAATGGTAAGCCGACATGGGCCTAGGCCACTTCATTTTTGAGGTTTCTATATCACACAAAATTAGGCAATCACACTCCTCTGTACGAGTGATCAGCTAGTTGGAGAAGCCGCTACCTACACAGCAGACAAACACAAGAGACGAAAGCCATAGCCTCAGCAGGATTCGAACCCGCGATTCCAGGAATCGAGTGGTCGCTGACCTAAGCCTTAGACCGCACGGCCAACATTATGGGCATTTATTTGCATTGTTTTTGTAAATTTCCGTTTTAAAAGTTTTAATTTTAATGTTTAAAACGCCAGTCGGAATTTTAAACTGCATGCTTGCTAAATTATATAGTCAACTGCAGAATGTGCACTTGACTACAAGAGTGCGTTTAAGTTTGATAAAGGCTTGTAGCATCCCCTTAAAAATCTAGAGTTTTGTTTATTTAATAATGTCTATACAGCTGTCATTAGTTAGTATTACACAAACGTACGTCAGCACAATCTATTTATTCTACAGTAAGGCTACATGTTTCGACTAGATGTTAGTCATCTTCAGGCCCCTACAATTTCGTTACCAGATGCTTTGTCCACTTT
>Ga0136643_10005640_pt1 | contig 17721 bp, 20 predicted proteins | sample TergutLab28metaG_FD_96883 | JGI IMG/M metagenome (GOLD analysis project Ga0136643, IMG submission 96883) | Labiotermes labralis P1 segment gut microbial communities from Petit-Saut dam, French Guiana - Lab288 P1 (version 3) (version 3) | ecosystem: Host-associated > Arthropoda: Insects >... | reverse complement strand
TATGCCATAATATGATGGATTGCGAGATTATAGGCTACAAGTTTGGTTACAGAGGGCTTTATAACAACGATTTTGTACCGCTCACACGGCAAACCACCTCAGGTATACTGCATAAGGGTGGGTCTATTCTTTATAATTCAAACAAGGACAACCTGTTTAACTACGCAGTAGAAGAGAATGGCAAAACAGTAATGAAAGACGTTTCTAACGTGGCTATCGAAAACATGAAAAAAGAAGGTGTTGACGTACTTTGCGTGCTTGGCGGCGACGGTACATTAACCAGTGCACGTGACTTTGGGCGCAGGGGTATTAATGTTGTAGGCATACCAAAAACAATCGACAATGACCTTAGCTCTACGGAAAGCACCTACGGTTTTGACACTGCTGTAAATATTGTTACAGAAAATCTGGGGCGTTTGCATACCACTGCAGAAAGCCATCATAGGGTAATTGTAGTAGAGGTTATGGGGCGTTCTGCCGGTTGGATTTGTTTGCATGCAGGTATTGCAGGCAGTGCTGATGTTATTCTTATTCCAGAAATTCCATATACAATGGAAGGCATTGTTAAAAAAATTAAATCGCGTGATGCAGAGGGTAAGCCGTTTACAATTGTTGCCGTTACAGAAGGCGCAATAGAAAAAGGCGGTTCTGCTGTTATTGGTAAAGTTGTGGCCGATAGCCCTGATGCCATTCGTTTTAGTGGCGTTGCCGCATATATTGCAAATAAAATTGAAACCTTGGTAGATAACGAAGCACGCCATTGTGTACTTGGTCATATCCAGCGTGGTGGTGACACCTCTCCGGCGGATAGAATTCTTTCTGCCAGATATGGCGTAAAAGCGGCTGAGCTTATTAGAGATGGTAACTTTGGAAAAATGGTTGCCCTGCAAAATGGCCAAATGACTCAAGTTACATTTGATGAAGTTTTAGGCAGCGGTGAAATTGGCGAAACAAGTAAGGGTGGCGCAAAAGTGGTTGATCCAAACGGCGAGCTTGTTAAGGTGGCTAAAGCGATGGGAATTTCATTTGCAGATGAGTAAAAATAGAGCGAAATTGGTATCCTGGGGGATATTTGTAGTGGTGGTTATTGCTTTGGTGGCTATGGATTTATGGCTAAAGGCATGGGCTACCACTCACCTCCTTGGCCAGCCAAATCGTGATTTAATACCGGGTGTTTTAGGGCTTACTTACCTTAGAAATACCGGTGCTGCCTTTGGCATGTTTGCAGGACAAGACTGGGGTCGGTGGGCTTTGGCTATTGTAAAAGTTGTTTTGATGGGTGGGCTTTTATTATTTTACAATAGGCTGCCTTTTGAAAAACGTTTTTGGTTTATTCGCATTCCAATTATATTAATTTTTGCCGGTGGTATTGGAAATTTATATGATAGAATTTTTCTTGGTGCCGTTCGGGACATGCTTATGTTTTTATTTGTAAACTTTCCGGTTTTTAACCTTGCGGATATTTTTGTTACGGTCGGGTGTTTTTCTGCTGTATTTATGCTGCTGTTTGTGGTGAAGGATAATTCTTTGCTATGAATAGGATTGAAATTATAGCTCCGGCAGAAAAGGCCGGGAAGCGCATTGATGTTTTTTTAACTGATGTCCAGGGCATTTCTACGCGCAGTATGGCTCAAAAGCTGCTGGCAGATGGACGTATTACATGTAGTGGAAAGCCCCTTGCAAAAAATTATAAGGTAAATACTGGCGATGTAATAACATGTAATTTGCCAAAGCCTGCTATTTATGAGGCTATCGCCGAAGATATTCCATTAGAAATTTTATATGAAGATGCACACCTGCTTGTAATAAATAAGCCTCGTGGGCTTGTTGTTCATCCTGCCGCCGGTAATTGGGAGGGCACTCTTGTTAACGCGCTTATGTTTCACTGCAAGGGTGAACTTTCCGGTATTGGCGGCGTTTTGCGTCCGGGTATTGTGCATCGGCTGGATAAGGATACGTCGGGCATCATGGTGGTTGCAAAAAGTGATGCGGCCCATCAGGGGCTTTCTGCACAGCTTGCGGATAACTCTATGGTGCGTATTTATACTGCGGTTTGCTGTGGTATTTTGCAGCAGGATAAAATGCGGATAGATGCACCTATTGGACGGCATCCCGTTCATCGTACAAAAATGGCAGTGTTTGCTGGTTTGGGTGAAATGCAGAGTCATACCCGGCGTGCTGTAACATATGTTGAGGTGTTGGAGCGGTTTAGTAAACACACCCTTATATCCGCAAGATTGGAAACGGGGCGTACCCATCAAATTAGGGTGCATATGGCATATGTAAACCATCCTGTTTTGGGTGATGTAGCGTATGGTGGTGCCGGGCGATCGTTTTTAGCCGATGGACAAGTGCTTCACGCAACGACACTGTCGTTTTCCCATCCGGTTGCAGGGCAGGTTGTTACGTTTACCGCGCCATTGCCGGAGTACTTTACTAAGATGGTTGAGATTGTTTCAAGTGGCTAGTGACACGAGTCATTTGAGTTTGTTGTTGCATAATTTGAATAGTGGTATAAATGTCCGTAGTGGGCAGGTGAGATGAGAATAAATTCAGTTGGGTGCGAATCGCACCCAACTGAATTTATCGTGTCATATTTCAACTAAGGCTAAAAATGCTCATAATGGGCGAATAGGAGGGCATAAATGCCTGCAAAAACTCGCTTTATTTGCATCGTTTGCGAATGCGAACAGGCAAAATGGATAGGACGCTGTCCATCTTGTGGGGAATACAACACCTTTGAAGAACGGGCATTAAAGCCGCCTACCCCCAAGGGTATAAAGGGTACCACATTTATTTCCAGCACGAATGAAGCCGTGCGCTTGCTTAGTGATATTTCAAGTGATTCGGATGGGGCAAGCCGTTACCCAACAGGTATTGCAGAACTTGACCGGGTACTTGGCGGCGGTGTGGTTGCTGGTAGCTTGCTTTTGCTTGGAGGCGATCCGGGTATTGGCAAGTCAACACTTTTGCTGCAAATGTGCCGCCATATGGCGAGCAAAAACTTTCCAATTTTGTACGTGTCCGGAGAGGAAAGTGCGGCACAAATTAAAATGCGTGCAGACCGCCTTCAGGTAGACGCTCCCGGCTGTTATCTTCTTGCGGAAACTGATTTGTACGCTATCCGTGATGCGGTGCAAAAGGTAAAGCCTAAATTGCTTTTTATCGATTCTATTCAAACAATGCGGCTGACGGATATCTCGTCTTTGCCTGGCAGTGTTTCTCAGGTGCGGGAGTGTGCAGCTTTTTTCACATATCTTGCCAAGCAAGAAAACATGGCGGTTATGTTGGTTGGGCATGTTACAAAGGAAGGTTCCCTTGCAGGCCCGCGTGTGCTTGAGCATATGGTGGATACTGTGTTGTATTTTGAAGGGGACGATAAAGACGCTTACCGCCTTATTCGCGCGGTAAAAAATCGTTTCGGTTCTACCCATGAAATTGGCGTGTTTGAAATGGGAGAACAGGGTCTTACCCCCATAGATGACCCTTCCGCATATATGCTTGCTGGCCGGCCTGTAGATGTACCCGGCTCGGTTGTTGTATGCAGTATGGAAGGTACACGTCCGCTGCTTACAGAGGTGCAGGCACTGGTTTCTTATACATCTTTTGGTACGCCGCGCCGCACTGCCACTGGTATGGATTATAACCGTGTGGTAATGCTAATGGCTGTATTGGAAAAGCGGGCAGGTTACAAATTGCAAAATTTTGACGCCTATATAAACGTTGCCGGGGGTTTGAAAATTGACGAGCCCGCCGCAGATGCAGGTGTAATAGCCGCTTTAGCATCCTGTTATAAAAACAAGGCGATTAATCCGCAAACTATGGTCATTGGTGAGGTAGGCCTTGCAGGAGAATTGCGAGCCATTACCCAGCCGGAACGCCGCGTGATGGAGGCTGCAAGGCAGGGTTTTACGGCGTGTGTTTTACCTTTGGCCAATAAAAATAAAATACGTGTACCAAGAGATTTTCGTGTATTTGGAGCTTCTAATATAGGTGAAATTTTATCAGTTCTATCAATGGTATAGTAATTTAAGCGTTCGGAAGAGAAGGATGAAGAATAATGGGAAAAATTCGTCTGAAAGGACAACCGAGATAGGCGCGGGTAAACTGTCCTTTGTATTTCAGTATTTGTTTAAACCAAGGACAGTGGGTGCGGTAATGCCCAGTTCCAAATATCTTGCGGATAAAATGGTTGCAGGAATCAATTTTGACCATGCGCAATGTATTGTGGAGTACGGCCCCGGAACAGGCCCATTTACAGAAGAGATACTTAAAAGGCGAAATAAGGAAACGACAGTAATACTACTTGAATATAACGATGCCTTTTGCAAGCTTTTGCGAGAAAAGTATCGTGATGAGAAAAATTTACACATTATTAATGACACGGCAGAAACTATTGGCATGCAGCTTGAAAAGTTTGGTTTTGAGGATGTAGATTACATTGTGTCTGGCCTACCATTTGCTAGCCTGCCTGCAGCGGTTTCGCAAAATATTTTAAAGCAAACGCGGCGCTATTTGAAAAATGACGGATATTTTATCACCTTTCAATACACATTAATGAAGAAAGCGCTTATAGGACAGTTTTTTAATAATATTGAAATTGAGAAGGAAATTAGAAATTTACCTCCTGCGTATGTACTGCGTTGCCAATAGGCAGCGCGTTTTTTTGATGGCGTAGGAAACTGCTTCGCTACGGTCAGCAATTTTCTAGTCGACAAGTTAGGAAGAACTGAAAATTTATTAAAAACTTAACATTTATATATCATATTACCAGCTTCCCATAATTTACGAATCCGTTCAAACTCCTTATCTGGAATTTTAGTTATATCGTAATTGGGTGAAACGAGAAGCAATTGTTCTCCTCCAGCGGCGGGGTTGGTACATGCGTGATCATTGCGGAAAGCATCCCTTTCACTTTTGTTTCGCAAGTTGGTTTTATTGTATTCAGGCATTAGCTACGCTATAATCATATTTTGTTAGCACGGCTCACTTCCATATGTTGTGTAGTGTGTTCCTGCTCCGGCTCTTACTTTATCAAATCTAGTGCGTTTGGCTCACGGCTTCATCCTGTTTTGTGCCTTTCGCAGAAAGGTATGTGAATTTCTATGCAACGAGAAATTGCAATTGTACTTAGTGCCGTAGTTGGGATGTTATTGTTATTTTTGTGGGTACGCTACATTGCCTGTAGGATAACAAACACGAAAGCTAAAAATAAACCTAATTTTGTGTATTACAGCACGCTTGGCTATCTACTTGGTGGGACTTTCTTTTTATTTTTTTTATGCGCTCATATGTTTACCATTGACTTCTCTAGCCTCACCACTTTGCGTATTGATGGGGAGATAAACCGTGACCTATGGATTTTCATATTCGCATTCTTTGGCGTGTCTTTAATCATTCATCCGTTGCGCTTCATGGTAGCGTTGCAAGACGGCATTATCACTTACCGCACGTTTCGAGGTGCAAAAACTTTCCCGCTAAGCGATATAACCGAAGTGAAAGGACACGTAGGTTGGAGTGCTTTTGGCGGCTCTAGTGCCAGACGCATTGAGATTCCCATACAAACAAATTACTTTTATTCCGGCAGGGAGGAGCTGATGCGCCTGGGCGGCAACAGCTCGGCATATTTAAGGCTGGAAGATATACTCAAAGAAGAAGGTAGCGTATACTTCACCGGTGAAGAAGCACCCTATGCTGTAACATTCCCACGCAGCAACAGAGACCCAGTGCGCTACTACATCATGGATTTCAAAGATGAAAGCAAAGTGTTGGAAATATTCGAACAATGCAAGTTTGGCAAGGGCTATATTTCCGAAGACGGCTGGGAAATGTTGCACCTCGCTTACAAGCACAAACAATTGTATGGACTTAATGAACGCGTAGGCTGGCTGAAAGCCGCAACCCCCGCCGAGTACAAAGTGCGCTTGGAAGCGTACCGCAAGGCTAATGCGGGTCGGTTTTGTTTCGATAATTTGCGGAGGTTGTAATATGAGTGATATCGCGTTACTTAAAAAGATTTTTATTCCCGCAGAGCAAAGGCAACGAGTTGGCCTTTCACGCAATATATATTATGACATAGTAGAAATTTATGAAAACAGGGTGGTCGGGTATTTTAATGAGCAGGCAATGATTAGGAGTGATATCAAACATGCAGGCGTTTATTTTTTTCATTCCATTCATAATATTCATGTTAATCGGTGTGGTTGCAATTATGTATATAAAGACGCTGTTTGCGAAGCGAGCGTTTATACATGACAAAAATCAACCTGAAACAACGCATCTTTCGCGTGTCATGAAAAAGCAACGGACAGTCGGTTACGCTGTTGAAAACAAAACCCAAAAGATAGAAGTTGCTTTAATTACATTTAGAAAATTTCAAGACGACAAAGAGATAGATATTGGCGTATCGAATGATGATTATGAGAGACTAACTGAAGGAGACATGGTGCATCTTACCATGAAAGGGAGTCGCTACGTTAGTGTCAGCGATGTTGTTTCAACTGATGATATAACATAGCCCACTTCACTTTCGATTTTCGTAAATGGGCAACGATTCTATATAACGAGGTGCAGAATGAGCAAAACTAATAAAATAGGTAGATTTTCGCTTCTCGTTCCGTTCCGATGCGATGGAGACTTTATCAATTGATTGGGCTTGGTTTCACGACATAAATTATTATTGCAGACAAACAAACGCCTTCTTTATAGATGAAGATTGCGATAGGTTTGTGTATGAAGCTGTGTGCGAAACTGAAACTTATTCCCCATATGAACTACCCATTCACCTAGTTGGCGCATGGGCATGGGAAAATGACTCAAGTTGGGTAACTGTTATTAATGCCGATGGCTCAGGTAGCCGTGGCTTTCCCGATGACATAGTTTATTTCACATGGAGAGTAGAAACAGAAACTCGCCGTATGTGGAAAGTGAGACCACATGGGCAAAGAGAAATTTGGACTTATGAGCTGGATGGTAATATATTGACGCTAACCAACTGGTTTCGAGAAGGCGGTGAAGAGCGTTCGCAAAGTTTCAGATATATACTTGTTGATTAATGTTGATTGTAAGAGGCAATACCGCTTATCTTGCCAATTGCCTTTGATTTTCCTCGTGAGCGGGCGAATATTCTGGCGTCTGATGGTAATCCTTGGGTTATGACATTTGCTGCTTTGGGTGAATATGACAGAGAAGGCGGCTGGCTAACTCGCTTAGTAATGGTAGGTAATTATCGGGCAACTTCCGACGAAGGATTTTTCATCTTAAGTGAGGGCACTGTTTTGCCAGAGGTTAGCGAAATGACAGAGTGGAGTTGGATTTCATATGACTTGAGTCTTAACCGAAATCCATCTGACTCCCCTTTATGGATGCCTGAGCATCGGGGCTGGTTTAACCCCACTGTAAAGGAATTTGAAGATGTGTTTGGCGGTTGGGGTGAAAACCAGCCGCTAAAAACTCATGAAATTACTATCGCCAATATCAATCGAGTAATTTGGGGACAGTAAAGATTTATATTAAGGAGTTTACTAACGGCAAGCCAAATTTATATTAGGTGATGTTAAAAGATGGATAGAATGGCAACAAAGAAAAAAAAGCACATATGGATTGTTATTCTGCTTGGAATTGTTCTTATTATGGTATTTGCTTTTAATAATAGATTGACTATAAGAACGTACGAGATAGTATCATATAAAATAGCAGAGGGTAGCTCGGTTCGCATTGTGTTGCTTTCTGATTTGCACAGTACGCTTTTCGGAAGTGACCAACAGCCATTAATCAGTAGAATTGCGTCTCAAAATCCGGATATAATCCTATTGGCAGGAGATATCATGGTTGATGCTATACCCAATGAGCCCACAAGGCTTTTCCTAGAGGGCATACAATATATTGCTCCTATTTTTTATGTAACAGGCAATCACGAGTACTGGGGTACAAATAGCGACAATATTCACATTATCCGCAGTATTGTTCAATCATATAATATACAGATTTTATCAAATGAGTTTGAGCAAGTTTATATAATGGTAATCGGCTGATAATTGCCGGGTTAGAAGACCCTGATAAAATAAATGCGGTTCCGGATTATAATCACATAGAGGCAACGCAGGAGCTATTCGGAAGTCTAAGCAACTTTGATAATTATTTCAAAATACTTCTCACTCACAGACCTAAGAATATCGAACTACACTCCCAATACTTTGACTTGGTTGTTGCAGGCCATACACACGGCGGACAAGTGCGCATCCCTTTTATTCTCAATGGTCTTGTAGCACCAGATCAAGGTTGGTTCCCCCGATTTGCAGGTGGGGTCTATACTTACAATGAGCTTACGCTTGTTGTTAGCCGCGGTTTGGCCACCTGCCACACACGTATTCCTCGTATATTCAATCCACCAGAAATTGCAGTGATTGTATTATCTCGGCCATAGCGAACAAATTATGCAAAATTAAAGTATCAAATAAGGTTCAACATAAAGGAGAGGGTTTTCAATTAAAATCATTAGAAGCCAAAACAAACAAGTTATCGTCAATGCTAAACACATTGTCGATGTAGAAGTTGATGACAGTGGCAATCAAGTTAGTGTTGTTGTTTACTTTGATTCGTCGGAAGATAACACTACAGGGCGCATACTTGGTACATATGGCTCATGTGACGAAGCTCAAGCTAATTTAGGCAGATTGGCCACTTTCTTGAGTTCCAGTAGCACATCGGGATTATTCGATATGCCATAGTAAGTAAGAAGCTGTGTTCATAGGAAGCGACTCCGAAAAGGCACTGTCTCGCCACTGCGTAAAATTGAATACAGCTTCTTACTTCTTCGGGGAAATTCATTGAAGTTTCTTTTCCCACTCGGCTGTAAATGCTTTGGTTTAACGCGTGGGCCCCATGTCATAATTTTATCAAATTGGGCTTTTGCATTCGGACAGACCAAGCTCTCCGTCGATACAGCAGTGGCACCAAGCGTCTTTGTCTCCCGGCCTAAAAGTTCTTATGCTATAATCTGCAGGGAAGACGGCCTCTGGGGCAAGGCTAGCGTCACGTACCATTTTTAGCTGCTCCATAACATGTAATTTGTTATTAATACAACCCCATTTTATTTTGCAATATGAAAAATTATTTTACGCTCATCTTCCGATGCAGATGTTAAGCGCACTATAAGCGGTGTACCGTGGGTTAGAGTGAGGGTTTTACCTCGTTTTTTAAGGGATTTGCGAAGGTAAATGGATTTTTCTTTGTCAAAGGTAAAGTGGTTTTGCTGTAGATTTTCGGTGGGGATTAAGCCTTCTACTGTATTTTGTAGCATTACATATACGCCCCATTTTGTTAATCCGCTTATCTTTGCTTCAAATGTTTGGCCTTCTTTGCCAGACATAAACTGTACTTTTTTTAGCTGTTCTACTTCTCGCTCCAATGCTTCTGCCGTGCGCTCTGTGTTGGAACACTGGGCACAGATGGCTGGTAGTATTGCTTCGTATGGGTGCAACTTTGCCTTTTGTAAATAATCTTTAATTATCCTATGAATTTGCAAGTCGGCATAACGGCGAATTGGTGAGGTGAAGTGGCAATATGCCTGAGATGCCAGCCCATAGTGGGTTGGGGTGTCTGGGGTGTAGCGGGCTTGGGGTAGGCTGCGCAATACTGCTGTGGCAATGGTCTGGGCTGCGTTGGTGGCTGCAGTAACGTTTAAAAGTCGTTGGAGTACAGTCGGACTTTCTACACTTTTTGGGGCTTTAAAGCCTAATTGTGTGGTGAGTTCGTTTAGTTTTGCCAGCTTTTCTGCACTTGGCGATTCATGAGTGCGATATACGAAAGGTGCTTCCAAAGCTAGAAAGTGAGATGCGATCGTTTCGTTACAAAGTATCATGAATTCTTCGATTATTGCTGTGGCCCTCGTTCGCTCGTAGGAATCGATTGAGATTGGTTTTCCTGTTTCGTCTACACGTATTTTTGCTTCTGGCAGGTTGAAATCCAGTGCGCCTTTTGTGTCGCGTTTTTTGCGAAGAATTTCCCGCAGGGTGTCCATTTCATGAAAGTGTGTGATCCATTGGGTATCGGGGTTTTGTGATGGGTCATCCCTCGTCTCTGTAAGGGGGGTGTCCAGCAGTGTTTGCACGTTGTTATAGGTCCATCGCTTTTTGCTGTTTATTACAGTTTTAGCTATTTCGTATTTTAGTACATTGCCTTGAGGGCTTACAGTCATCATGCAACTCAGTGCGAGCCTGTCCACATTTGGAAAAAGCGAGCATATGCCACTGGATAAACGGTGGGGCAGCATTGGAATTACTCTGTCTGCAAGGTAAATGCTTGTGCCGCGCTCTAATGCGGCAGTGTCTAGGGCTGTGTTTTCTTTTACATAATGTGTAACATCTGCAATATGAACGCCTAAATTGTAGTTACCATCCAATGTTTTTTCGAATGAAATGGCATCGTCAATGTCCTTCGTGTCATCTCCATCGATTGTGAAAAGTAATTCTTCTCGTAAGTCTAGGCGGCCTACAGTTTCTTTTGTGGTTACTTCATTTGGGATGCGGCCTGCCTCGGTAATTACCTCCTCAGAGAATTTGTAGGGGACGTTTGCTTGGTATACTAAACTGAGTACGTCTGCGCCGGGGTCGTGGGTGTGTCCTATAATTTCTGTAATAAAGCATGGGGGATTGTGGTCATCAAAATGTTCGTGCTTTTGTACAGAAAAAACCACCATGTGTCCATCTGCTAAGCCAAATCGCTTTATGCTTTTGGGCGATACGTAAAAGGTATAGGGTGTCTTTATATCCACAGGGCGAACATAACCATGGTTGCCTTCCGTGAAGAATATGCCTATAAACTGAGGGCGGGATATGATTTTTACTATTTTACCGGTTTGGCTTGGGCCTTCGCTTGCGTTGCCCGCATTGTTGACTATTTCATAACTGACGGTATCGCCATTTATTGCCCCTAACGCAAAATGAGGGGGGATAAAAATATCCGCCCCTCCGTCTGGTGGCGCGATAAAGCCAAAGCCTTTCGCGCTTCCTATAAACTTGCCCTCAAATACTTGTTTTTTTGCTATTTGCTTTTTTGCTAATTTTCTTTTTGCCATTAATTAAGTCCTAACTGTGCTTTTAGTGCCGCCAATTCATCGTCTACAGAAGAATCTACATTCATACCCCGGTATTTTTCTTCTAGGGCCATTGCTGCATCAATTGGTGCTGCGTCAAGTTCTGCGCGGGCATTTGCTTCGTCCAGCTGGCGGTTAATCTTGTCTTCCATGCGGTCGAAGGCGCCTAATGCGCTGCCGGCCCTGTCTCCTGCTGCCCCAATTTTGTTAATTCTCTCTTGAGTTTTTGCTACGGCGGCTTTTGCTTTTATTGTGTTGCGGCGGGCATTGAGTGAGTTGATATCTTTTACTAACTTGTCGTGCATTTGTCGCATTTTTAATGCGTTCTCATGGGCTGCTGCTGCCGCTGTTTGCAGTCCTGCTCCTACGTCTTCAAGTTCGTGCTTTTTGGCTAAAAACACGCGAGCATCTTCATCGCTGCCTGCGACCAGTGCGCGTTTGGCCAGCTCCGTAAACTTTGCAACTTCCTTTTCGTTTTCCTGCACTAGGCGGCGTGTGCGGCTTTCTTCTGCCATAACACCTGCGGTTTCTTTTTTAACTGCTGCAAGATCGTTTGAAAGGTTGCGAAGGTACTGGTCTATCATTTTAGACGGATCTTCTGCCTTATCTAAAAGTGCGTTAATGTTTGATGATACTATGTCCTTAAATCTTGTTAATATTCCCATCTGTTGCCTCCTTTTATTTTAATGGGGTTCTGCCCCAAACCCTCTCGTAAGCTTCGCTTACTGGCCCTCTCGCACGCAAGCGTGCTGGCCGGGTGGCCCAGTGCTATCGCACTGCCGCCTTTGGCGGTGTACACCGGGCGGCCTGCAGCTTTGCGGCACCTGCTGCGCAGGAATTTGCCCCGCCGCTCTGCTGGGCAGAGCCCAGCGGAGCTTCCTCCGCGTCCGCTATGGGTGCACGCTGTGCGCGCAAATAGTTTTACCTGTCGTCTTCGTATTCTTGTGCAAGTCGTGATGCATCGTCATTGGTATCTGTGCCAAATGTATCTAGGGATTGGCTAAGGATGCGCTCGGTTTGCTCTGTTTCAAGATTCTTTTGCTCTTGTTTGCGTCTCCACCACGTGAATAGCAGATATATCAGTACAAGTACACCAACTACAACTATCATTGTAATCCATATTGACCGATTGTCTGTAGGTGCGTCCGGTCTGGCCATAATGCGGATAGCGGCACGATCAAATGCGCCACTAAACAGCAGCTCTGCGCTAAGTCCTTCGCGGTAATAATAGAGGGTGATGAAGTCGTATAGAATGTCCAGTGCTTCTCTGTCAATGACTGTTTGAGCCAGCCGCCCTACTGCTGCGTAATTGCCCCACTGATAGTCATCGCCTTCGTAATGGTTGAAAAAGACTAGTAGCAGATGGGCCTCATCATTAAAAAATTCATCGTATCTTGCATGGGCTAGTGTTTCTAAGTCGGCCATTGTTAGATCTGTGCGTCCGTCTATATCACCAATAAGATATAAATGAGGGCGTACGCCTGTGGCGTTGTGGAAATTTCTTAAACCCTGCGTAAGTGCGGTTGAGTTTTGTATCCATCCCAAATGGTCTGTGTACCATGGGCCTGCCGTTGATGCTGAACCTGATGGTAATGGGTCGCGTACTCTGCTGGATGGAATTACATATCCTGCAAATTCATCATGTGGTTGTGTTTGTTGTGTTATGATGCCTTGGTCTCTAAAGACTAGCCATACTATAAACAAAACAATGGCAAGGGCTAAAATTGTAGGCATACAGCCTGAACCGCCACGGCGGCGACCGCCATGAAAGCCACCGTGTCCATTGTTTACAACAACCGTGGTATGCCTTCTGCCACCCCAGCCCCAACCCCATCTTGGTCCCCAGCCCCATCTACGCCTACGGCCCATACCCATGCCTACGCCTACACCGGCTGCAAAGCCGGGATTCCTTCTTGGTGCTGGGCGGGGGGCAGGGCGTGGTGCTGGACGGCCGCCAAGGTTTCCGCCACCTAAGCTTCCGCCGCCTATTCTTCCGCCGGGGCCACGGCCTGTGCTGCCGCCACCGCCGAAGCTGCCGCCGCTTCTACCACCGCCTAAGCTTCCTCGGCCACCACCCAGGCTGCCTCGGCCGCCTCCTAAACTACCTCTGCCGCCGCCAAAGCTGCCGCCACCTCTTCTACCCATTGGTATCAAGCCCTTCTAAATCACTTTTCCGCTTCAAATTAAAACCCCAGTGATTTTAAATAGTCAAAACTTTGTTTTGCTGCCTCTAGTGAGGTTATGCCAACTGCATTGTCAAGTTCTGCAACAAAGCATTTGGCTCCAGATTCTACTGCCGCCTTTGTTATCGCCGGCATATCTTGTGTGCCTTGCCCAACAGGTCGGTCTTCTTTTGCGTTTTTATCTGTGTCCTTTAAATGAACAACAGGACAGCGTCCAGCGTATTGCTTAATGTATGCAGCCGGGCATAAGTCTACCGCATGTACCCAGCCAGAATCTATCTCTGCTTCCATTTCTGGCAGGTCTGCAAATAGTGCGTCTAGTATGAATTCGCCACTTGGCAGTTTTTCAAACTCATGTGCGTGGTTGTGATACATAATTGGTATGCCGGCTGCTTTGCCTGCGGCTAGAATTTTTACTAAAAGTGCACGAGTTGTTACCCAGTTTTCGCCACCAGGCAAATTGGCGGTGTCAAGCCATGGAATGCCTATAAATTTGCAGCCAAGGGTTTTATAATCGTTAATGGTGCCTTGTACATCGTTTTCAAAAGCTTGGATTCCTACATGGGCGCTAATGACATTAAGATCTACTTCGTCTAGCAGTGTTTTAAGTTCTGATGCGGACAGGTTGTACATGCCTGCCAGTTCTACATTGTTGTAGCCGATTTCTTTTACTTTTTGCAATGTGCCGCGCAAATCTTTTTCTGTAAAATCTCTAATTGTGTACAGCTGTAGTGCGATTGCTGGTTTACTCATTGTTGCACCTCCAAAGGTTTTTTATGCCAGGAAATTTATTTCTGGCCTGATATACGGAAATTATTTTCAAGTGGCTAGTGATGCTAGGCACTTGGATTTTTAAAAATACATAAAATCCACCGCTAATTCTATGCTGGATTTGAGGTTGTGTCAATATATACGGATTTTGTGCTAATTAAGTTTTTTGGGGGATTGGGGGATGTAAATTTCTAGAGGATAATGCCTTGGCTTTAATATTCACAGCGGCACATATCTAGTATTATCTGCCAGATAATCGGCTAATTTGAACCACTCTATGCTGCAATGCGTTTCAAGAGAGTGTTGAAAGGATTTATTGAAGTACAATTTAATAAGCGGATCGAGCAATTTACCAATGCCCGAGTATCCAATTCGCAACTGATGTTTTAGTTTAACACCTTCGACTGTATCGTTTAACTCAAATTCTACAACGGCAGGGAGCTTTAATCCCGCCTTTTTCATTTGCCATTCAATTTTATGTGAAGGACTTGCTGTAATTACAACTGCATAGAAAGTTAGTCGACGATTTTTGCCTAAATATTCATCCATAAAGACGACATCCCCAAGGTGATTTTCATTGCCTTGTTTTACTATGTGAAACTGCAAGTGTTCGCCCGGCCACCATTCACTATATCGCTTATCGCAGGGGTTTATCATAAAATCGTAGAATTGTTTTGCTGTAGCGTTTGATACAGTTAATTTAACAGTGTGTGTAATCATATCCCCATCGGCCTTTCTTTTATACTATATAAGTTTTCTTTAGGGCATTCAGTTTTAATATATCATAGCATAAGGATGGATTAATATATAGCACCTCATATTTTGAATAAAAGTTGTGGGCCGATAGCAACAGGCAAAGATAATTGGCATTTCGAATAGACTTTTCTGTGTTACCTATGTATACTGCATCTATTACTTAACTAAATAAAGGAGAGTTTTGCATGCCATTATTAAGAGGCGCTGCTAAAGGTTTAGGCATAGGCGCAGGTATGAGTGTTGGTAATCAACTAATGAATAATCTTTTAAGTGGAAGACAGCAAGGTCAAAATCAAGCACCTGCATCCGGCAGTACAGCGTGTGCTTGTGGATTTTCAAATGCTCCCGGACAAAAATTTTGTAATGGTTGTGGCACAAAAATTGAAGCACCTGCTGCTGCGGTAGCTGGCTTCCCATGTGTTTGCGGGGCAACAAACCCTACAGATAAAAAATTCTGTAGCGAATGCGGTGCAAAAGTAGAGCCGCCGGTGCAGCGCGCCTGTACCCAGTGTGGCCTTGTTGTTGGTGATGCCAGCAAGTTTTGCAATGAGTGCGGCGGCAAAGTAGATATTGTGGCAGATGCAACTTGCACCGGATGTGGCGTTACACTGACGTCAGGTGCTAAATTTTGTAACGAATGCGGTACTAAAGCATAAAGGAGGGTGTTATGGGTAAAAGATTTACAGCAAAGCAACTCATGGATAAAACCATGCCTTTCATATGGGCTAAATTAATACTTAGGCTTATAGCGGTAGTTATTATTGCGGGCATGTTTGCTCTTGTAATATTGGCAGTTCTATCAGAAAGACTAGGCGTGGGATATGTCTTATTTATAGCAGCACTTATAGCGGCCCCTGCAATTTACTACTTTATGGTTCGGTTTTTGGGCTATGCTGTTAGGGTTGGGCACGTTGCTGTATTAACAGAGACAATTAAAACAGGGGAATTGCCTTCTAACCAAGTGGAGTATGGTAAAAATAAAGTAGCAGAAAGAATAGGCACGGCCGCAACATTTTTCTTCATTAGTAAAGTTGTAGATAGGGCAGTGCAGCAATTGCAAGCTACACTACAAAGTATAACCGGATTGCTTGGCGCACTGCCCGGTGGAAAAACTCTTGTATCCTTCGGAAAAACAATACTTAAAGTAGCATTAAAATATGTAGATGAATGTTGTATTGCATGGATATTCTATGGCCCGGCGGAGCAAAGTGCTTGGAAGGGCGCCCTAGATGGTGTGACAATTTATGCTCAAAACTGGAAAAAGATACTTGGCAGCGCAGTGAAGACAGCCGCCATGGTGATGGTTTTGACCTTTGTGTTAGGTGTACTTATTGCACTTATATTTGTTTTGCTTATACCTTCTGCCGCCAGTTCATTGTGGTCTTTTTATGCATTTATAGTCGGTATATTTATTGCATTTGCTTTCAAACAAGCTGTAATAGACAGCTGGGTTATGATAAAAATGCTTGTAACATTTTTGGAAGTTGCACCAAGTACCGATCTGCGGGTTGATCTGTATGGTAAGTTAGGTGCAGTATCACCGGCTTTTAGAAGTATGATTGAACGCGCACAAGGTGAAATAAACGGAGACCCATTTGCTGCACCTCGTGCACCTTTAATGCCGCCTTTAGGTGGTGGACGCCCCACACCGTCTATCATATTTTGTGGGCAATGTGGCGCAAAAAATCCTGCTGGTACAAGATTTTGTGGAGAATGCGGGCAGCAAATTTAGTTTTTATCTAAAATGCGTTTAAGAAAACCTCGTAAAGCGCTGAAATGTGCGATGCGAGGTTTTTTTAAAAGGAGCGATCAGACTTGAAAGCAAACATTGATAAGCTAAGGCGTGAAGTATATGAGTCGAATATGGAGTTACTTAATCGAGGTTTGGTCACCTACACATGGGGTAATGTTTCCGGCATAGACCGGCCGGGTGGATTTGTAGTAATAAAACCCTCTGGCGTAGAATATGCAAATCTTCGCCCAAGTGATCTTGTCGTTTTAGACTTGGATGGTAACATAATAGACGGAACTCTAAATCCATCCAGCGACACCAAAACGCATCTGGAATTATACAAAGCTTTTAAAAATATTGGAGGAGTGGCTCATACACACAGTCCGTATGCGGTTGCATGGGCACAGGCGGGTAAAAATATTCCTTGTTATGGTACAACCCATGCAGATTACTTTTATGGAGACATCCCATGTGCGCGCCACCTAACCCCAATAGAAATAAATGATGATTATGAAAAAAATACCGGACTTGCAATTGTCGAATGTTTTAATGAAAGAAGAATTAATCCCGATTATATGCCTGCTGTTATTTGCAAAAGTCACGGCCCTTTTACTTGGGGCGTAACTTCAACTCAGGCTGTATACCACGCTGTAGTTTTAGAAGAAATAAGTAAAATGGCACTTTTAACGCTTCAAGTAAATGAAAGTGCAGTGTCTATGCCGGGTTGGATATCTGATAAACATTTCAATCGTAAGCATGGGCCAAATGCGTACTATGGGCAGGATGTTTAAGGTGTGTCTAGTATGCCTAGAAAAGCTGATGTTTTCGGGGTTTTTGCATGGCGCAAAAAAAATATCGAAAAAAATAAAAAATAATTAAAAAAAGTGTTGACAGGAGAGAGTAAAGTGACTATAATAGCCTTTGTCTCTACCGCACGGTGGCGACAAACAAACGGCAAATAACCCAGAAATAATCAGTGTTAACAAGCTGTTGGGAATTTTATGTAAAAGCACAAATTTTTTAAGATTTATGCGAAAACAAAATAAAATTTCAAAGATTTCTGAGTCGAAGCCAAACTGCCCCTTGAAAATAGAATACCATGAAAAGAAATTAGGGACCCTGATTGGAATTAATCATTCTAATCAAAGTCTGGGCGTGCGACATGCATAGCCACGACTTAAAAC
>Ga0136643_10005639_pt1 | contig 17721 bp, 11 predicted proteins | sample TergutLab28metaG_FD_96883 | JGI IMG/M metagenome (GOLD analysis project Ga0136643, IMG submission 96883) | Labiotermes labralis P1 segment gut microbial communities from Petit-Saut dam, French Guiana - Lab288 P1 (version 3) (version 3) | ecosystem: Host-associated > Arthropoda: Insects >... | reverse complement strand
GTGGCCTCCCTGGTTTTAAAAACGGGGCCAAATGTGAGCGTATTCACATGGGGGGGGGGGGGGGCAGAATATTTACGGCTCTGAAGTATCGAGGCAATTCCCGCTCGACCTTCTGGTAAAGTTCTGGTAAAGGTACACTGGAGCCAGGTAGATCTCGTGGGGACAACAATAAATGGGCTAAGCAGCTTTGTGGTATATATATATATATAGTAACCACTGGGCTTTGAAGAGTTCGTGTGACAGACCTTTGTGATCTGTGTGTTCAGGCTGTAGTTACACAGGGTAAGGTGCAAGATGTCGCAGTAGACATTAGCAGTACAAGAGCTGCTGCCAGTATAAATTTAGTGTCAAATTGAAGCATCTGCTCTGTTTTTCAGTACGGATGTACGAACAGCCGATCATGTATTGTCCGGACTCACACAGGCGCCCCCTCCACGGAATTAGGGAGCCGGTGTTTGGTAGGCTGGCGTACAAAAATGCAGCATTTCTGAGGGCTTTTGTTGCCTATCGCAATACGGTATCGAGTATGGCGTTCTGTTGAGAGCAAAGAAAAGCCCATTCTCATGTTGAATAAAAGAAGAAAGAAACTGGACCCTTTCTCGGATTCAGTCTTTTCGAGACCACAGTGTTATGGCGTTTGTCTTTTTTGGGGGGTTGGGGGTGGGGTGGTGGTGTCGCTGGGACCAGTTCTCTTCTGCTGTGCAAGAGAAAACAAAAGCAGTAGTAGTTGATTCATTGTTGTACCTTGCTTCAGTCGTTTATAAGCAGCGACGTAATTGTGTTGCCGCGTTTAATGGTGTATGAGTGTGCTGATGACGTCAAGCATTCATAAACTGATGCAATGTGGTGACTGAAATTGGGCTGTGAATAACGTAATTTGGTTTTTGCTTCTTGTATTCTGTTTTGAAGTTTTAGTTTGGTGTCTGGTTACTGCTGACAGGCTGTGTGTCTTGGGACTGTTGTAACTGGGATTTTGCGGGAACGACGCTCAGATGCATATTCTTACTTACTTACCTACTTACTCCATGGAGCAGAGTCCTTCTTGAGAAGCTAACTACCCCACGTCCTACTTCATGAAGATCCATCTTAGTATTATTGTCCCATCTACGGCTGGGTCTCCCAAGTGGTCTCTTTCCCTCAGGTTTCCCCACCAAAACCCTGTATGCACCTCTCATCTCCCCTATACGCGCTACATGCCCCGCCCATCTCATTCTTCTCGATCTTATCACCAGAACAATCAGATGCCTTTTTTAGGGCTATAGAAGTTTTGCCCGAAGATAGAACGATTGTCCCGAAACATGTAGTACAAATGAAAAATTGAAAGAATGATCACAGTCGCTGGATAACCAACCCTTATATTGCCTGTTGTAATACTTCAGTTGCGTTTCAGGAGCGAAGTGTGACTGGTGCCTTGGCTCTGTGCGTAAATTGTATCAAGGACGTTCCTACCTCCCTCCCTCCCTTCCTTCCTTTCTTCCTTTCTTTCTTTCTTCCTTCCTTCCTTTCTTCCTGGGTCCGTCATGCAGTCCGGGATTGAATTGTGCGTGTTACCCGCCATAGCCACCGACGTCTATGTTTCTGTCGTCCGTACAGCAGTTGGCAGTCCATGTACTTACCGGAAGAGAGTTTTATATATAGCCTTCACGCGTGTTCTACCTTCATTTCAGTTCGTTGCTCGTTTTGTTTCTCGGTTATTCACGTATTTCCCGAAAGTTTGCGGCAGAAGCTACAGCGCCTGTTAACGGATCCGTCAGCGTCGGTGGCTGTCGTCACTAAATTGAGCGGTAGTCCATGTATTGCCCGCAGGAGAGTGCAGTGTGTTTGCTTCGTGTATCGTGTGTGTGTATGTTTATAGACATAAACATTGCACATGTTGTGTTGGAACTGTCAGGGCGCTTCGCGCTGAATGCCGCCTGACTGGATGTTAAACGACACTGAACGCTGTACATGATATCATGCAGGAAAGGTAGGTGCTTAGTTTAATACTTTGATTGGTTCGAGTTGGCGTCTTGCTTATTACATCGGAAATCGGCCGTTGTCCACTTGCTTCATGTTGTGGAACTGAAGGACGGTGTCGCCTGACACTTGCATGCACCCTCGGGCCCACAGAAACAGCGAGACACGAGCTCTCGTGGGCCAGCAAGCCAGTCCCATGTTCGACTCCTACTGCCACGGCCTTACACTGATGTAATTGTGGATAACGTCGGGCTTCCGCGTCGGCGTAAATCAGATCTTCGTTCTTCTGGGATGTTACGCAGCGTGTATTGGTAGTTAGGTACCGACGTTTCGTGACAACCTATCGATCCCATCTTCAAGGGTAAAGTAACTACTGCTTGGCACTATTTGACCGTCGAGGATGGGACCACTAGGTTGCCCTAAACGTCGGTACCTGACTACCAATTTAAATTAACTTATTGACATTAGACGTCAGTAACGAAAACCTCCATGCCATCCCTCTCTGCCGGCACAATCGAATTAAGGAGCCGAAATAAACAGCCATCCTCACTGATTGGGGTTACCCTGCCGTAGCTTGGAACCAAGGCTGGTCGGTAACAGTGCTGACGGTCCCGTACAAAAGTTGGTGGATATAGGCCGTTTATCCAGCTAGCACGAAATTTGTATTGTGTTCTGAATGCGAGCTGCTTCCGGTGAGGGTCGGGCGTTTGGGAATGTTTCCACAGTGTAACAGATCAGACAATAACACGCAGTATATTATTAAAATGAGATAACCTCTCTGCCAGTAATTGCTCACGTCTCTTTGTTCTTAATGTCCTTAAGATAAGCCAGCTCACATTCTCTCACACTCTTACAAATATCAGCTTAATTTTCTTCTTGCGTTAAGATTTTGTCTGTATCTTAAGCGGTGTTTAATTGCAGGCTAATTAGCCTAATTGGCAAGACGTTGTTGTTGTGGTTGAGATGGGGTCGACACCTACAGCGCTGGATGGCGTCACGTTGTTCGTGGCTGTGGTATAATGTATGGAACGTCTGCTATTGGCGCGTCGTCGCAATGTAAAGGATAAAGCTGGCCAGAAAGCTGAGGCTCTCGGAAGTTCTAGGTAGCAAGGTTGTCAGCCCCACACCCCGGCCCCCGTTTCCCCCCCCCCCCCGTAAATATTACTGATACTCATTTCTGCTGGAGACTGAATCTACCCCAGGGCCAAAGTGAAAAAATTCCAATGAAACCGTCCGGAATCGATCCTGCGACCTCCCGGCTTGTAGCGCAGTGCCTGAACCAACTGCTGTCGTCGACATTTTCATAAATAGCTGATAACTGATTATAAACCAACATAGTGCATATACTGTAATATATGGGCACAAATCAGTGCAGTTCATGTAATGTAATGTATGGGACACAAAGCAGTTTATGTGGGGCACAAACCAATTTATTCCACTTTGCGACATGTTTTGTCCTTCCATGGAGAAAATTAAAATTAGTGTAAATTGTTCCTTGAATTCATTTAATTAATACGCCAACAAATGCGCATATATTCATTTAATGATCTAAAATACACATTAAAACACTTAAAACGCTCCTACATGTTTCGATCGTACGATCATCCTCAGGGAACATATATTGTTCCTTGCTAAAGTTATAGTATAAAACCACTCAGTGATTTACATCGTTACGTTGAATTGGTGCTGTGGCAGCACGTCTTGTGTATTGTGCGAGTCGTATACTGTTCAGAATGAGCCTGGCTATGGATGTGCGTTCCTTGCTAGCGTGAGACTGGCCGGTCTCATGCTCCCTGAGTATGATCGTATGATCGAAACACGTAGGAGCGCTTTAGGTGTTTTAATGTGAATTTTAGTAAATTGAATGAATATGTGCTTTTATTGGTGTATTAATTAAATAAATTACAGAATGCACGGTGCAACGATATTCTCCTTGAAGATGACCCCACAGAGTCGAAACGTGCAGGAGGGCGAACGAACTGGTTTGTCACAAATTTATTCTGTATCGCTGTTGGTTTTCAATCGATAGTAATTATATTAAGCCTTTCAAACTTGGGGAGAAAAGTGGGGAGGCGGGTGTGATCGTCACACACTGAATTTATTTAGCAGCGCTTCTGGAGGGTCTCAGGGTATACCCGCTCGTCCTTGTGATGAAGGTAGGTTTGATACAGGTTGCTTCTACGTCTCGTACCTAGTCAATTAGCGGTCACGTTACCTTCGTCTAATATCAGTGTGACAGTGCTGCTCGTAGCTGCCCCGTGTCAGAAAGAATGGCGCCTTGTTTGAAGGTTCTAAGGCTTCACCCGCTCGTCCTTCTGGCAAGAGTTAGCATAAAAATGCGAATATAAATTAGAATGGTGCATTGCTGTAACAACCCTGATGGGGGACAATCGACGTAGTCGGAGAGAAACCTGTCCCAGTGCCACTGTGTCCGGCACAAACCTATCCCAGTGCCAGTGTGGTCGGCACAAACCTGTCCCAGTGCCACTTTGTCCGGCACAAACGTGTCCCAGTGCCACTTTGTCCGGCACAAACCTGTCCCAGTGCCAATGTGTCCGGCACAAACCTGTCCCAGTGCCACTGTGTCCGGCACAAACCTATCCCAGTGCCAGTGTGTTCGGCACAAATCTGTCCCAGTGCCAATGTGTCCGGCACAAACCTGTCCCAGTGCCACTTTGTCCGGCACACATCTCACATGATACAGGATCGAACCCGGGTCTCCCCTGTGACAGGCCTGGTCCATGGCACAGCCCTCCTTCGCCCTGTAGATTCTGTCCATTACTGACACGTCTTGGTAGTGGTAATGGTCCTCATGGCGAAAAGAGCACACAACACTCATCGATATACTGTGGCCAAAATGCAGAGGATGTGGTGCATTTAGTGGGTTTAGCAGGAAACCGGTCGAAATTTCGACGATACGCGGTCGTCGTGTTTATCAACAGCGTCTATACTTTCCGCCGCGCTGTGCTTACTGACTGTAATGACGTCGTACAAGTTGACTCACGCGTTGAAGTCAGGATGTGCGTGTTAAACAGTTGCATCTGCGTTGTGCCTGGCTTTGCACTTCATATCCGCTGCCTAAAGCCGTGTCGTGCGCTGCATTGATCACTGAAGCTTCCGGCCACTGAGCTATTTTTCTCCTTTTTGTCCACACTCTGTTCTCACTGCCGATGTGCCTTACCAAGTACCTAATATGCCGCGTGCCACTTATGCACGCACTGTATCTGTAACTCTCTCGCGCATGCGTCTGCCTTACGTCATAGTTGCACTTACCCTCTCCCCCTATCTCGTGACCTTATCGTGTCCTTGAAACTGCTATCAGTGTTGTCTGCCTTCTGTAGCTGAAAGCACCCGAATTCCGGTTAGAATGGACGTACTAGTGTTTGTTCCAAGTCGGTTTGGTTTTGTTGCAACGTAGCGACTGCAGGCAGATCCAGCCACGTCCAGTAGCTGTAAGTTCGGCAGTGTGTCCAGACGCGTAAATTTTATGTCCCCCGCTTTGGGCGATGGCTGGTTTTAATGGGGTACGTGGGCATATGCGATGAATTTGGCAAGGGGTCACTCTTGATTTGCATTTTGTGTTATGTGCGTTCTATAGTTTTGTGTGCCACTGTCGGTTTTGTGTCGTTCATTTGTATCTTCCGCATTTTGTATTTGTCTTTGTTACGAACGTACTTCTTACGACAGTATTACTCGGGGTGGTGCTGGTGGTGGTGGTGGTGGTGGGGGGGATGTTTCCTTGCGCCCCTCGTGTTCTTACGGTACGCGTTAGGGCGATCTTGAAGCAGTGGCCCAATGATAGCGACATTTCAATCTTACGAACGCCAATTGTAAGTTCAACTGAACGTGTGTATCGCAAGTGGGTTTTGTATCGGATGTCGAAGTCTGCAGATAAATGACTTGCTTTTAAACAAAATTACAGTTTTAATCTCAGTAATTAACCAACTTAATGCATAAATTCTTGTTTAATAATAAGTTTATTACATGCTTCTACATGTTTGAGAGGGATATAATAAACTTATAAAACAAGAATTTGTGCATTAAGTATGTGCTCGAAACATGTAGAGGCATATAATAAACTTATTATAAAACAAGAATTTGTGCATTAATTTGGTTAATTACTAAGATTATACTGAGATGCACGGTCAGCAGAACATCAAAATTACAGTTCCCTGTAAAATAATGCAGTGCCGGCTATAAGCCTATTTGACAGTTGCGCCGGTACTCGGCACCCATTTGACATGACAGCTCCTCTGAGCAAACGCCACTGTTCGCGGAGCAGTGAGGTAGCCACGCTGTATGTGGATTAGCGTGGCGGAAGGCATGACACCTGAAGATACGCGCAAGTCGGAGCCTAGAATGTAACCGAACAGGTCGCCGGGAGCCGGGAAGGTAGCCGAGCAGAAACTGAGGGTGGGCGCAGTGACTCTTGTTTCAGGCGAGTCATTGTGTCCGTCTTGACAGCGCGAACCCTAAGGACTGCACGTAGGTCAGCCTGGACGCGGTGTGAAAACCTGGACTTTGAAGCTGGACTGAACGTTAAGGAATCGTTAGATATGTGTCATATTTATAGGCAGTCGATGGCGAAGGGCAAGTGGCCAGTGGGTCTCCCTCCCTCAACGCTGAGTGTATGCACAAGTGATAAGTGTTTTGTCAGATATACCAGTCATGGGACTGGCTGTGGGGCTCAAGCTTGCAGTGTGCGTTGGTGTGTTCTCATGTCAGGACAAAGGTGGAGTGAGTATTAGTTTGGGAAAATCGAACATATTCGGAGAGACATGTGAGCCAGTGCCAGTTCAACCTCGGTGCGTGCCGCTAGAAGCTAGCCCAATTGGACCTGAAGGCTCCGCGATGGGTTGCCGGCATCCAACGGCCCGTTCAAATGACGGCCACAGGGCGGTTCTCTTGACACGTGCAACACGTGTAGATATTTCTGCTTTGTTTTGCACCGTTATTTCATTACTGCAATCACTCTGTGAGGCATTTCGATGACCGGTGGGAGGTAATGAAGGAGGGGGGTGTTTGGTACCTGCAAGGGGGGCTTCTATGGATGTTGGGATGAATTTGAAGACCAGTTGAACGACTGCAAGCTTCTGACGTAGCACTTTGCCCCGTTGTGTTACTAGGCACATTTTGATCCGAAAGTTATTAGGCGATGTTTCATCCACTGAGGGGAGTAAGTCGCCGGCCTCCGACTTCGGAGACCCGGGTTCAACCCCGGTTTGAGCTGTGTGGGATTATTGGTTGTGGGCAGGCTTCTTTCCAAGTACTGCGATTTTCCTCTGTCAGTGCTATTCCACCAATGCTATTTACTCATTTTGTTGTCACCGACGTTGTATCAGCTTGGCAACTGACAGCGTCGTTAAATAACACACCTCACACTTCATCCACCATGTCCCCACACGAACGTGTACCACGGCTGTCGGTTGTGTAGCTCTCCTGCTGGTCCGAAGACCGGCTCCCTGTCCCGTTGTCATTGTTCACCTCAGCCCCTTCTGCCAAATGTCGAGATGGCGTCTCTGAGGGTAGGCCACGGCGGCTTTCTGTTAAGTCTGTGCTAGTTCATCCTAGCATTCCAAGCAATATCGTCTGAGGTACTGAGTGTCTCAAGTGACCAAGAAAACTACAAGTTAAACAATGCGCACAGAACGTCGTCGTCATTAACCAACCTGGCATGTCTTGGCACTTGTCGGTAGAAGTCCCAGCTTTGGAATTATACAGATTTCGTCCGTTTGGGGCCGTGCCACAGCTTGGTTTTGAACTGCGAACCAGGTAGCTGAAGACGCTGTCTGGTGGCGCTGAGGCAGTGTGCTACTGTCATGCGTTTCAGCGCCACTGGCTCACAGCGTGTTGCGTGTGCACCGCTGTGCAGGATTGGGAGAGTGCAGTTTCGGTGGGAAGTGTTCAAATGTCAGGCCGTACGGGGTCACTGGGGGAGTAGGGTGTAGCTGTTCCTGTTCTTGAACGCGGCGCGAGATGGGGCGAGTTGTCAGCGATGGGAAGTCTTTGAGAAATGTAGACGTGACTTATTCTTGTTGACGTGTACAGGGTGATGGATATGTTGAGGTTTGCTGTATTGAAGCCATCGTCAGGGTTGGCATGCAAGTACATAAAAGTAACTCACTATTGCTACATTCCTGGAAGCTGCATCTGAATTTCGGATGAAACCGGCCGACGTGTTCACGTTCCGATTTGTTCGCACAAAGCGACGCTCTTCATCGTGTTGACACCACTTTCCGTAGCCTTACCGTTCTTATTAGTGTAGTCATTAATTAAAACACTGGAGCATGTGGAATATTTCAGCTGTTTGGGTAGCATGGTAACAAATGTTGCAAGATGTACACGGGAAATTAAATTCAGGATTGCTATGGCAAAAACATTCAAGAAGAAGAAGAAGGAGGAGGAGGAGGAGGAGGAGAGAAAGAAGGAGAAGAATAGATAGGAGGAGGAGGAGAAAAAGGAGAAGGAGAATAAGGAGAGGGAGAAGAAGGAGGAGGAGGAGGAGAAGAAGAAGAAGACGGGGAGAAGCAGAAGGGGAGAAGGAAGAGAAGAAGGAGGAAGAAGAGAAGGAGGAGAAGAAGGAGAAGGGGAAGAAGGAGGAAGAGAATATCCTACATACAGTGAAAAGAAGGAAGGCTAAATGGATTGGTCATATCTTGTGTGGGAACTGCTATCTAAAACAGGTTATGGAATGAGAGATAGAGGGAAGGCTAAAAGTGATGGGAACACGAGGATGAAGGCGTAAGCAGCTATTGCTTACCTTAAGGAAATGAGAGGATACTGGAAACTGGAATGGGAAACAGTAGATCGCACTGTGTGGAGAACTAGCTTTGGAAGAGGTTGTGGACCTGTCGTAAGGCAGACCAGAATGGATGATTGAATATGACCCCGCGTACTATTTATTACAAAATTCGAATTAATTACATTTTAAAATGAAAGTAAACGTTTATTGTCGAATAAAACTTCGCACTGTGAGATACTTGTGCGATGTTTTGCCGTGTCTGAAGGACGGCCATGACACTTAACGCTTTTGTTTAAGCTGTAGCAAGATACCAGATTTGCTGTCGGGTGTTTCATCAGCGTATCAGAGTTAATTTGCTTTTAATTCGTTCATTGTGGCCGTAACCTCCACACCGTGTGCAGTCTGCAGCCAGCAGTTCGCCTTGTTATGACAACTGTAACTTGACCGGCCACCTGTGTGTGCACAGGCGCTGTACTGCAGTCATCCTGCCACCTGATATCAAAGTGTGCTGGACACTCTCTGGTCATTGGCTGGTGATAATTTTGTGTGCGTTCTTGCGATGTTTTGAACTGAGCAGGATGTGGAGTCAGTTCGACTTCAGTTCGCATTTTTGAAGGTGAAAAATGAACGTGTGTGCGCATTTCGCCAGTGGAGTGACAGATTATGTCATGTGACACTGCGGGAATTGGCACGAAGGTTTGTTTTCAGTGGAAGGCAACGAACGGACGTTGTTGTCACTTGCACCTTGTGTCATTTCGTGCTCACGATGTCTCTGGTTCAAAGTTTGTCCCGTACTTGGACTGCTGTGCTCACTTAACTATTCTTAACAAGTTTCCGTCGTTCCTTAAGGCCGGTGTATGCAGAGTGCTTGAGGTTGGCCCTCCCTCTGCCCTGTAGTCTAAGCCAATCAAGTCAACCTACACAGTTCACACTAGAACAGGCCACGAAGGCTCAGAGGAGGAGTACAGGTATAACTCTACCCGTTCTTTAACCTGGGCGCTAGATGAGTTGGGCGGTCAACTCCACGCCAAGCCGCTTTACCGCTGGGAAAGACCCGATATCGTTGTGTAGGAGGCTGGGTGGGCCGGTATGGACGGGTGCGGAAAATCTCGTCCGCACCGGAATTCGATCCCCGGACCGCCCAGCTCGTAGCGAGTCGCTATACCGACTGAGCTGTCCCGGCCGATGAATTCGACCTTCTTTAAACTGAAGTAAAATGCCGGTGTTACACACAGAAGAAGTGTATCAAGTGCTAACGGTGAGCCCAGCCCAAGACAAGCTAGTTACTGGACATGGCGACCACAGAGCAGCATCACTTCGCTTGCAGTAACTGCTTTATGAGCCGATCCCAGTGGCCGCGCGGACTAAGGGGTGGGCCTGCGGCCGCTCGCTCGCTCGCTCGCTCGGATTGCGGGTCCGAATTCCCCCGGAGGCATGGATATTTGTCTTTTGTGAGTGTTGTGTGTTGTCAGGTAGAGGTCTGTGCGTTGGGCTGATAATTCATCCAGAGGAGCCCTACCGAGTGTGGTGTGTCTGAGTGTGATCATGAAGCCCCGTAAGTACAGGCCATGACACGGAATCGGGTCGAAGCGGGGGGGAAAAAAACTGCTGTATGAGGCCTTATTGGCGTGCCCCCCTGTAGAGCGTTCTCCGGGTGTGTAAGCCGTTCTTTCGCTGTCGGTTTTCGTTGTCTTGCGATTTGGGGGTGCGCAGTGACAGTCACCTGCGTCACATAGAATGGATCCCTGTGGGGAGTCGAGAGTCTGTCCTCCTTTAGTTTTTCTCGTATTTTCGAGGTATTGTGAACACTTAGGGTATCAAAATTCTCACAAACCTAGTTAAAGTTTTTGACAGGAAACTCTCACCAGATGGCCGGCAAGGCTCAAAACTGGTACATCAGAGGGTTACAGAGTTCAATTTGTGGTCAGGGTGGGGACAGAAGACGGCACTTTGTGAGCACGGCGATAAGGCTCTGCGTTTCATGAAATGTGAGCCATTATGTTAGTTGAGGAACCGTCAGCTTCTCAAGGACTCTGCTATATTTAATAATAATAATAATAATAAAACAAACGTTTCTTCCTGTTTTTCCTCCGCTCTTTCATCTTATTTTCTTTCATTTCGTCTTCATTATACACTAATGTGTTCAGTTTTTCAGTCTTCTGTTTACATTTTCGCTCATCGTCTCCTTTCGCCCCCTTTATTCCTTTCCCGTTTATTTATTTGCATTTCACGTCTACACTTCCTTTCTTCCCAGGACTGCCAACCCTTGGTCTTACCGACATGAATGTTCACACTGCGATAGCCTGACGTTAAGTACCAACTTGTGCTACACCCGGTGACCGATATGAAGACCCTGCAGCAGTCCTTGAACCGCGCCCAGCTCCATAATTCAACCAGATCCAGTAACGGGTCGCCGAACTCTGCTGGATATTGGTGAGATGTGCCGGAAATGCAGCGAGCTGCTCTCCCACCGAATGTAGTGCTGCATGTTCATTACACCGCTCGTACAGTAGCTGTCCTGGCCTAGGTGTTCAGGCTATCTCCAACAAAATTACCATAAAGTGGCCACGAATGACTCCTTCCGATTTCCCTCCACGCGACGCCTTATAGACGATTAACTTGTATAATCATCTGTCGATGCCGATGCTCCTTTCTTGTCATCATACTGGAAAATGAACAGTCGTCTCCACTTTCTGTCTGCCCCATGCTTCCGTCGTGTGACGTCACTCACAAACAAAGTTCTGTCGTCACCTTGGAAACGCGATAACCATGGACTGCTGCCATCATCACATTTTCATATAATTTCCGTGGAAACCACCGAGCTCCAGCGTGGCCGTGGAAACCGTGGTGTGACTCACTCATTCACACCCCAGCGCATTAGTTTGATACTTTGGTGGTCATAGAGCGAGACTGTCAACGTGAATGCGGGTGTACATAGTGGTAAGTGGTTGGACAGTATTGCTGGCTGCTTAATTTGATGGAATTGTTTCGGTATTTGGCTGGAGGGACTGGGAGGGATCACGAAAAAGCCAGAGTCGTCTGTCTTCGCCCCAGTACTGGAACAAAGGGCGTGTTCTGTCTGTGCCTACTGAAATGGACGTAGGGGGGTGTAGGTACAGCTCCTTTCCTTCTTACTGCTCGCAACTGTATGGACCTTAACGTCTTGACCGTCTTAGCCTGGGCAGAACAGCCCCCCGGGACGCGCTGGACAGGAGAAAGGGTGTGGCTCAGAGCGGAGAAGAGGTCTTGCCTCTCCAGCTGAAGTCAGGTATTATTCTGGCCGAGCTACGCCGGAACTGAGTGGTAACAAAGTAAAGTCACCCCAATCGACGCCACGAAGTCCACTGGTGGGTTCTTTACACGGGGGCACGGCGGCCAGAACGTGAACCCCTAGGTGGTTGGAAGAAATTAGAGCGCAGTTGAATTAAAATATAAAATGGACAGGATTTGACGCCGTGTGGTTTGGTAGAAAGTTGCTGGTTTTTCGGGAGGAAGCTTCTGCTTCAGTCTTCAGTGCACAAAACGTGCTGTGAAGGACCGCGGCTGCCAGGGTCTGTACTGTGAACTGTTCTTGAGGAAATCGGCCATGTCAGTTTGATCTTCCTGTGCTGTTCGGTCAGCTGCAGTCTCTTGCCTGATTGCTGGTACTAACCGTGTGACGTTTGATCCTGCGACTGGTTTATGTATCTGTTCGTGCCAATGCCGCACGAACAGCCGTCGGTTTGCACGGGTCGGAACTTTGTAGGACAGGACAGAGCTGGTTAGGACAGGACAGGACAGGGCAGGGCAGGAGAGGGCAGAGGTGGGACAGGGCAAGGGTAGGGTAGGACAGGGCAAGTGTAGGGTAGGGCAGGTTAGGACAGGGCAGGGAAGGGTTAGGACACGGCAGGGCAGGGTTAGGGTAGGTTAGAACAGGGCAGGGTAGGATTAGGACAGGGCAGGAAAGGGTTAGGACAGGACAGGGTTAGGGCAGAGCAGGGCCGGACAGGGTTGGGGCAGGGCAGGACAGGGCAGAGGTAGGATAGGTCAGGGGTAGGGTAGGGCAGGTTAGGACAGTGCAGGGCAGGGTTAGGACAGGGCAGGGCAGGGCAGTGAGGGCAGGACAGAACATGGTTAGGACAGGCCAGGTTTAGGGCAGGGCAGGCAAGGGCAGGACAAACTGCGACTTGAGCACACCTTTCAGTCGTGTTGGCTACCGTAGCGGGCAGCACCCCGCTTCCGTCCCTTTAAAACCGGCAGACCAAGGCGGCCGTGTGGTTAGCACACCTGCTTCTTACGTAGAAGGATGCGGGTGTCATGTCATGTCACTTCATTACGTTTATCACGCATCCGTACTGCTCCTGTCTAACTGCGTATTGCAGAATTACAAAGTATGTACAGAGTCTTACACTCTGACAATCATAAAATCTATAAGACGTCATAAAATAAAAATATCTGTATACCGTCCAGTACGATGCAATAGTGAAATTCTGTACTATTATTATTATTATTATTACTGTTATTCTGCTGAAGCTGCTAAAAATGACCAACGAACAATCCGGCACGTTACAAACCAACTTTACTCAAAACTTAAAAAACGCGTCAACTGAATAAAATGAATGGTTCAGTAGTAAGGATTTTAATTCTTTTCTGAAAGTTGACATTTATCCAATTTTTTTACACTTTATGGCACTTTGTAATGTAGTTTAGTCCCCATATTTACCACACATTTTTTAAATGAAACTGTATTGCAAAATGGCACTTGCAAGTTCAGTTTCCTTCTAGTGTCAGGACAATAAGTAGTCATGTTTTGTTTCAGATTTACTTTATTACTTTTTATGTAACATGACGCCTCTAAAATATGTAAAAATAGTCGCTGTAAGGATTCTGAAGTCCTTGAGATTTTGCCTTCAGGACTTGCACTGATCTGCACCACTAATTACTTGAATTACCCTTTATTTTTACTCTAAATGCCTTTCGGACTTTCACTGTTCCTACCCCCCCCCCCACTCCCCCAGAGTATTATTACGTATATCAAACGCGATTCTAAGTATGCAAAGTGAATGCTTCTTACCATGTATGGGCTCAAAAGTTCCTCAAATGACTTAATTGTACAAGAGACCTTGCTCAGACTTGAACATAATGACCAAATGTGGACATCCCATTTCAAATTTTCTGTAATGTAAATACCTAAAAGCTGGTCCCAGTGGCCGCGTAGTCTAAAGCGTAGGTCTGCGGTCGCTCGCCTGCTGAGATCGTGGGTTCGAATCCCACCGGGGGCATGGATGTTTGTTGTGAGTGTTGTGTGTTGTCAGGTACAGGTCTATGCGACGAGCTGATCACTCGTCCAGAGGAGTCCTACCGACTGTGATGCGTCGGTGTGTGTGTGTGTGTGTGTGATCTAGAAACCTCAAGAATGAGGAGGCCATGGCCCGCGTTGGGCTGCAACGTCACAAAGGGGGAACCTAAAAACCTCACTTCTGGTTTATAAGCTAAAAAATTGTTACTAAATAATTCGTGGCTTATTAGTCAGTGTAAATTGATTATAGAATGAAAGAACATTGCTACTGTTTTCTTGACGTTTTTAGAGATTTTTTTTCAAACATTTACTCTGTTTCTTTCGTAGCATATAAAGGGTTTTTTTTGTTGGACAGCATCCTCATTTTTGTTGGACAGCATCATTTTTGTTGGACAGCATCATTTTTGTTGGACAGCGTCCTCATTTTTGTTGGACAGTATCCTCACTTTTGTTGGACAGCATCCTCATTTATGTTGAACAACATCCTCATTTTTGTTGAACAATTTCGTCATTTTTGTTGTACAACATTCTCACTTTTATTGGACAGCTTCCTTATTATTGTTGAACAACATCCCCATTTTTGTTGAACAACATCGTCATTTTTGTTGAACAACATCGTCATTTTTGTCAGCAACAAATATGTTTGTCTATTCTGCAAATAACACTAGTATTACCTCTTGGATGTTTAAAGGAAGATTATTTATATACAAATTTAACAAAGGAGGCCCCAGAATTGAACCTTGAGGCACTCCTTGTACTGCTTTGCTAAGCCAGGAAGTATATGTGTGCTGTGTAAAATTTCTGCTTTCCAGTTTGGTCATTTCAACAAACTGTGAAAAGTTATATAAATGAGATTTACACCACAATTTTGTTTCCTCTGATACTATATCGGTTTAATTTATGAAGCAATGTGTTCTGGATTTGAATATAGTATATGTTGTGAGGTGAAGAATATAGTGTATGTTGTGAGGTGAAGAAATGTTCCTACAGCTCGCAGACATTTGTCCATGGCCTCTTGAATACTTTCTGTGAAATTTTGAGTGGTAGTTTCTGGTCCTTTCATTTTCCTCATTCTATTGTGTACTTCTGATGAAATACTACGTTTGTTTACAAAACATTTTAACCTGTCATGCATAAATTTTTATAGTATTTTGAAAAAAACCCGATAAAGTGGATATTCTGTAATTTCGGGCATCCTGTCTATCCTCTTTTTAAAAAGAGGTCTTACGTTTGCAATTTTCATCTTGTCTGGGAAAATACCCGAATTAAAAGAAGCATTAAAACCCATATACATACATACATACACACACACACACACACACACACACATATATATATATATATATACATACACAAGTATACAGTGTGGAACTAAAAATCCAGGGAGTTCATCGAAGTCTGCCGAGATTCAAGTCTTGATCTGCTATCCTCATGTAGGATCTTCGTGGCTTACCTCAGTATCTCGAGCTAAATGCTCTGATGGTTGTCCTGTGCATACCACTGGAGATGCAGCACCTCGGTGCAGTTTACGGTCCGACAGGGTGGTCTCTAGAGTCGGTATGGCCGACGGAGGGAAGTCACATTTATTGCCACTGTTGGCAATCGATCCACGATTTGTCGGATGTCCACCCCGTAGCCTTGCAAGTGTCGTTAAATGAACCATAAATAAATGAGCACATGTCGTGCCACGTGTAGGACCCACAGACCGTAATATTCCATTCCTGTTGCACATAGTGACTGACAGCAGAGGGTTTGCAGGGCGGACTATCGAGATTTGATGCCCGACTCGACTTCCTCTCCGTAAGGCAGGAAGATTTTTTTTACGCTTCGAACAAGGCGACCGGAGCGTGAACCTAGCCACACACGATGTACATAGTGTCCAAGTGGAGTTGTGTGCGTGAGAGCACGGCGTCGGTGCGGCCGTCATGTTTGTGACGCTGCTACAGAAGTTGCGTGTTTCTGTTGCCAACAGACTGGTCTGTCGCGGAACCTGTTCGAAGTCCCCAGAACCCGAAGGCTGGTCGCCGTGCTAACGATAGCCCATCGCTGGACCCAACCTGACTCCATTGAATCCAATCCGCAGCCTCCCTTTGTGCTGTTCCAAACTCCCATTTTAATATTGTGCTGCTGTCCATGCCTTTGTCTAGCAAGGGTTCCTTTCCTCTTATGGTTTCCGACCAAACTCTGTATGGAGCGTTAACCTGCCCTATATTCCGCACCTTTACTTCTTGATTTGGTCCAGGAGCGCACAAATCCCGCGCGCCATGTCGAGTCCTCAAGCGACCTTCTGCAGTTGCTTCCTGTCACCTCTCGGACGCCGTCAGTTTTGAAGAGTCGGCTAGATTTTTGGAAAAACTTTGTGTCCCTGATTTAACCATCTCGTTAACGTTCGTGAAAAACGTAAATTTTAAGCCCTTCATTGCACGGTTTTATGTAGTATCCGGTCAGGAATTTGTTACTCTTAACTCCAAATATTTCCTTAAACCTTTTGTTTTCAGACACCAGCGATCTGCTTCAGATTTCAAGTCATCGCGGTGCTGGCTGAACATTTCTGTCTTCTGGGATGATTTTGGAGTACGAAATTTTCGAAAAACCCGAAACCTCCATCTTCATGGTAGAACTACGGACCAACTCATATCTCCGTGTATGTGCTACTATTTGGCGTCTCGTATCTCGAAGATTCGTGTCTCCTGAGATGTCACGTGCGTTGGGCGAGTTTCGGAGGACCGCATTGCTTCCTTCTTCGTGGGAAAGCAAGATGAAGGCACCACGATTCTCCGAAACGTCGGGCATTGTCAAAACCCAGACGGCTTTTAATTTTGTGAGGACCAACCCGAAATCTGGTCCTGTCAACATCCTTCGCTTTGTCGTGCCTGAGGAACACCGTGTAAACCTGAATATAAGGCGATGCTTATTATTGTAGGTAGCAGTCGCCTTATAAACGAGTCCTTACGTCGTTTCCCAACATGCCGTCAGGGACACGTCATTTCGTAGTCAATATAAGACATGCTGTAGCAGTACTGTATCTCAGTATTACGGTGAAAAGATGTGGCATTAGCCGCAGGGAACGCTTTGATAACCCACTATTACATTTTCTAAATTTACACAGTTTTTTTTTACAAATGCCCCACGGGAAAGCGGGAGGGCTTGTAAGATGTTTTCTATGAAGTGCCTAGTTCCGTAATTTTCTCCAGTTCCTGTTACTTCCTCCCGCTTGTGTTTATGCAGTTCCCTCAGCGCCCCTGTCCGACCACAGCCCATGTTCCTTCGAACGCGCGACAGAACAAGACTGACACTCCCACAGAACAGCCCACAAAACAGGAGGTTCTTAAAGGGCTTTCACTGCCCCTGCTTCGGCTGATCCTGCATTGGGGTGTAAGCTGCAGTTTTTCCTCGTCTTCACCGAATGATGCTGTAATGTTTGTTCCCCCAAGGTCACAGGCGACGTGGCACTGCTCTTCGTTCCGGCATGTCTGCAGCCTCCAGAACAGTTAAGCTGCACTGGAAAGTTTGTGGGAGCTTTCAAGCGGCTGGAATGCGTTTCAGGTGCTTTTACAAGCTTCCAGGTGGCGTTTGTTTCAAAACAGCAGTCAGCCGAAGCAGGCAGTTTATATATAGTGTTTTAGCTTTTACTTCGCATACTTCACCGGCCTTTTGTTTACCCACTTTTTCCCCCCCCCCCCTTTTTTCCGTCCTTCACTTAGTACTTCCAAATTGCCTCCCTTGGTTTTTAAACCGCTGTTTT
>Ga0136643_10005634_pt1 | contig 17726 bp, 9 predicted proteins | sample TergutLab28metaG_FD_96883 | JGI IMG/M metagenome (GOLD analysis project Ga0136643, IMG submission 96883) | Labiotermes labralis P1 segment gut microbial communities from Petit-Saut dam, French Guiana - Lab288 P1 (version 3) (version 3) | ecosystem: Host-associated > Arthropoda: Insects >... | reverse complement strand
GGGAAAAGGAGGAGAGGGAGACCTAGACATACGTGGTGAAGAACTATCCACAAAGAGGCATTAGAAAAAGGGAAGAGCTGGGATGAAGTTAAGAGGATGGCCGGAAATAGGACCAAATGGCGGTGTTTTGTTGATGCTCTATATTCCTTAAGGGATGACAGGAATTGATGATGATGATTATGATGATGACTCGCCTGTAGTCATGGATTAGCTGCTTGATCTGCTGTTTCACTGTGTCAGTTGCCATGCTAACTGGTCTTCCATTTTTTAATCTTTCTGCCTATTCATACACTCTCCCCTGACTGCAACAACTGTCTCCATACTGAACCTTTATTCTTCTGTAGATTTCAGAAGGTTTCACACCCTCTGACCACAAAAAACAAATAACGCTTCGTTGGTCTTCTACAGTGCAAATTGACATTGGAGCAGCCATGTTGTATGAGCTTTTGCGCAGGTTCATACTGCTTAATCGTAATGACTCCTATTTGGCATATTGCTAAGAAACCATCTTATGTCCCAAAATAAGATTTTTCATTGTGCATACTTTTCCATGCACTTTAGAATAAAATTCCTGTTATTTAATGACTTTCCCTTGTATATATAGTTTTTGTTCTCTCATTTGTAACACGATCTGACATATTTGTATTGTGTCTTGTTTTCATTTACATAGTTCATATTTTGTGGCCTGAAGTTGGTGCAGTGATGCTAAAATGTGTAGCCCAACATTCAGAACTGTTAATACCTTGAGGTTGTGATGACTATAAATAATAATTTGAATTGTTTTTTATATGCAGTATGGTGCAACAGTATGCAGCATGGGGTGTGAAACCTCAGTGCAAAAAAATAAGTACTTGGGGTAGTGGACGTAGTGCTGTTCTTATCTCTTTGTCTTCTTTACATGTTGTCACTGTGCCTCATTCTTGGTCTCACCTGGAGTACTGTTTAGCCTGTTGTCAGGGACTTGTGACAATGAGATAGGGCATGCTTGCCATAGATGGGTCATTTCACTGTAAGTGGAGCACCATAAGCATGAAGTGTAAATTCTGCTGTGAAATTAGGAAAAACTGATTTATTAAACAGCTTCACAAATCAGCTATGCTGCAGGCCATTGTTCTTGTTCGTTTCTGTCACAGAATGAATGCATGATGGTATTAATTACAGGTAAACCTGCCAGCCGCAAGATATCGATTGTGTTAGATGATGCAAGGACGTTGCAGAACTCACCAAGTCCTCCAAGGCACAAAGTATCTGATGTTTTATTCATTTCAAACTTGGTGCGTCCTTTCACCATCAACCAACTCAAAGAACTTTTGGCTCGTACTGGCACTATTGTTGAAGGTGGATTCTGGATTGATAAAATCAAGTCAAAGTGCTATGTTCAGGTATGATTTAATAATAATTCATTGTTATGTAACCAGTGTGTGTAGTAGCAGTATTTATTTTTCCATTAATGTATTTGCTTGTTCATGTGGAGGGTTTATGTGCATTCTTAGCAGATACATGCTTGCATGCATGGTATTAACATTTACACACCACAATGCATGCCACTAACCATCACATCTTTTTATTCCAGTTATGGCCTACAGCTTTTACAATGTATCATCTTTCCTTCAGGAGATGCATACAATTGTTGCAGTAGTACTAGGCATGAGGAACAAATACTCAAACTTCTGTCCACAGTTCCTTTATGTATGGTTTTCCTGCAATTTTCATTCATTTCAGCCCCAAAAATCATTTATATAGAGAGTAGAGTTCACCCTAGAACAGGCCAGGAAGTCCGAATGGGGACCTTGGTACTAGATGGGGGTGGGTAGTCAATGCCATGTCCTGTCTGCTTTACCCCTGGAAAGACCCATTACCCGTCGTGTAGTAGTGTGGGTGGGCCCCAGGGTTGGACTGGACAGCTGTGGAAAATCATCATCCCCCCCCGGGGATTCGATCCCTTAACCGTCCAGCCTGTAGTGAGTCGCTATACTGACTGAGCTATCCCAGACCACATCATTTATATAAACATTGTGTTGCTATATCAGATGCGTCATTCCTGGACTTGTCTTTCAGTTGTTTTTCACGCTTGAGATTTTGTGAAACAGAACTACCTACATATGCTGGATGTTAAAAATTGTTGTGCATATGCCATGTGGTACATCAGTTTTGATGATGAAGTCATTCGTTTATCTGTCATGGTCTGGGATGACATAGACAGTGGATTGTGAAAGAAAGTTCTTGTAGCTTTGATGACAACAAATTTTATGAGTGTACATGTGACATTTCGTGGCAGTGTGTGTACCATGTATGTCATTTAGGTTATTTTCATTTGCAGATCATCCTATATAACTTATTTGGCTGAATATTAAATGAGGATATTTACCAAATTCGTCATCTGAAAAAATGGGGGGGGGGGGGGCCCCTTTTAATGACACATAGAGTTAAACATTTTGTGTGTAGATATTTTACTCAGAATTAAAGATGATATGGGGATTTGTCCTATATTCTGGTACATACGTTATGTGATTCACACATCTTTGAGGATGTTCACTGAGTACTTGGTATAAGGAAACCCCGCAGTGTAAGATTTTTTGTGACCCACAAAATTTATAAAACTGAAACAAATGCAAGATGCAAAATTGAACACTTGGATCTTCAGCACATTCAAGGTATTTGCACAGAAATTCATTTTGGAAAATTTTGCATGTTATGGATAAGTTTTATGCAATATGTGTGTTCTGAAGTGTTTGTACACTGAGAAGATAGTTTAACAACGTCTCATGTGTAACATGAGTAACAAGCTTGTCCCACCCTCCCCATCACACTGGGAATGTATGTACAGATATGAGTCATAACCACTTCCATGGAGTACAATTCTTCCTGAGAAGGTAACAGTGAATCAGCTGGTCAAAACGTTTCTTGCTTTCTGTGAAATCCAAACGTTCATTAGTGTCTTCACAGCATGTTATCACCCATTTTCCTACCTAATAGATGTGCCATTTAACTCAGAGTATACTGTACAACTTCCCTTATCTGTAATGACCAGACATGTATCATTCATGTTAAGATATAACTGCAAGTTTGCATCAGAAACTGAAGCAAAACATGAAAATATTGTGGCATTTGAAAAAAGTGGCTTGGGCTTGAAGTGAAGTTGAGATTAATAGCTTAGTGAAAAGTACGTTGTTTGTCGATAAGTAAAAAAGTAACAAATTTTCTCTCATAAAATTGGGCTCTAATTCATGTGTTACAGAGACCTGTGCATGAGTGAATGCATGGTTATTTTATATCTAAAATATATGCATTTTGTCATCACTTTTATTTTACATGTTTATTTCACTGTTAATAGTATTGAATCACTGTAGTTTTGAAACAAAATTTTGTTCTGTTGTTGACATTTGCATTCTGGCTGCGCAGTATAAAACGGAAGCTGAAGCTCGGGAGACCAGACATGCGCTTCATGGTGTACGGTGGCCTGTGTCAAATCCAAAACAACTTTGTGTTGACTTTGGCAAGAAAGAAGATATGGACTTAGCGCAGGCTCTGACTGAAGAAGATCAGGTACCAAGGAAAACAGAGCCACTGAAGGTGGAGCGGAGTGTTGAAGGTTGGGTTGCTGAGCAAGTCAGGGAGAAGGAGCGAGAAAGGGAGTTGAGGGAGCGTGAGCGTGAAAGGGAGAAGGAAAGAAGTAGAATGAAGGAAAGACCTCATCATGCTGTTCCTGCCGTGGAAACGCTTGAACGGAGTAGAAACACGAAGGTACGATTGACTCACGAGTTCAGTAAATGCAGATTGGTTGGCCTAATATGTTTTGATCTCTTGGGATGTGGTCAAGGTTCAGTAAGTTTTTTCTGAAAATCATGCCATTTATGCAGAAATGTGGAAAAACAGGCCACAGATGACAATAAAGTACAGTGTATGCGCATTTCTTGCTACAGACACGAATTGAGTGTATGTAATACTTACAGGTTTTCCACTGCAAGAATGATTATGTGAATGCGCCTCAGTGTTACGTTAATACTTACATTGCCTGTCTTGTTTATCTATGATTTAGATGAATTCTGGCCTTCAAAGGGTGAAACCGTAGCTGGAGAATATTCTTGGAATGTATGAAATGCACTTGTTTCACATACCTGTCTCACTGAAAAAAGTAAACAGCTGGTGTGAAGGCACACAGAAGAAAGTTTTAGTTTAAGGTTTTTGAGTATTAATGATATCGTTTTGTTTGTTTAATTGGCCGAAAGAGGATGTCTCTTCTTGAATAGTAACTGTAATGTTACGTGAAACCTTATTGCTTGCATGGCACTGGTGAAACAGTAGCATAGTGATGTGTACCTTGTAACATAATTACTGTAATTCACTGTTAAATTATCCACATGTGCAGTCCATTGTTATACCGAGGCCTCTTACCCAAGGGTAAAGCATTCGAGATGTAGAGCTTCTTGCATCCATCAAGTACTGAGGTTCAGAATGAATGGAGGGATAGGCTACCATCTGAGAACTTTGTGGGCAGAATGTGGAGTTTCTTAATTTTAAAGCAGTTGCTGCATATAATGTGTTAAAACAAATAGTAAAAAGTCTTAAAAATTTCCAGGTTTCCAGAACTACTTTTTTTATTGTGGGTTGCAAAAGTGTGCTTGTCTTGTATTGGAGTTACACAACGCTTCCTGTTTTTCCCTGTTCATATCAGATTTAGTTGTATTTGGTCCTTGTGAATTTGGTGTGTTGTTTTAAACACATAAATGTTACTGTGAGAGTGTTAGCTCATTACAGACAAAAGAGGACTTGAGTACAGAAGCGTCTTGTAATTGTGCATTGACTGCAAACAACACAGCAGAATTTGCATTTTTGATAAATTGTCTCCTGGGCTGTGATGGTGTGTGGTGTGGTAGAACAAAGGTGATGGTGTATATCTGCTTTCCTCTGGGGTGTCACTTCTCAGAACGCAGATGTCTTCACAGTCACACTGTGATAGCCTTAGGTCTTGCATCTTGCAGTATAAAAGTTACCAGACTCAGAACAAGACTTGAAATTTGTGTAGTGTGAGTGTCAAGTTTATCGTCTTCTGGGATGTTACACGATGTAGAGTTGGACTCTCTTACGTGTCATGGAGGGACTGAATATTTCGGGTCATTGTAAATGAGTGTTATTTTAACCAAGGAGTATAATGCTGTGATTAGCAGTGAGGAATTAATTGGTGCCACAGAATACTTGATGCTATAGATGAGGTGTCTCATAAACCAATGTTGTTATAACTGGGTTTGACTGTAGTTTGCTGGATGGATACCACCTCTCCTCTGCCATGAAAATGGGAATAATGTTTTCTTTGAAACATTGGTTCTCCTGTACCAAATGATATGGAGACAAATGCAAAAGGCAGTAATGTCAGACCCAGTCAGTCTGGGACTTGTTTCATGTTCATGCAAGTTAAATGGAGGACCTTCTCCTTCCTTATTTATTTCACCACATTACAGACCCACAGTTCCAGTCTAAACTTATTTTTATGTCAATTAATAGACCCAAATATTTATTTTGACCAGAGCTTGATTTCGCAAATTTTGAACCAAAAGTAGTAATTTTATTCTGATCTGTCCCGCTTATATTTAATGTGAAAGTGGTATGATTTGCAGATGTATTGAGTTATTAATATAACATGTTTATGCCAGGACTTCTGGTACTATATGTGAAGGCTTTTTGCTCTTCATAGGCATAGTAATATAATGTATTTTGATGCAGGTGTTTTCAGATATTTTATATGCTGAAATGCACGAAGTGAGATGACTGTTACTTGTTCTTGATCCACAGTGAAACCTGCCTGTAACAGAACCGCAAGGGACGAGTATTTTTCTGTTGCAGGCAAGTTCTGTTGCAACAGGTACTTGAAGTTGGGATCCTTGAGACTGCACATACTGGGGATTGTTAAAGTTTTCCACTGAAGACAGGTTTCTGTTATGCCTAGGTTTTGTTCAAGACAGGTTTTAATGTACTTCTTTTTTGCTCTGTCCACCAGCAGATGATGCAGAACTACCTGAAATTTAATCCCATTGAAGAACATGGTATACTGTAGTTTCTATGGTGAGGGATTGTACAAGCTGTATATGCTTGTGTCTGAATGTTGTTAATATTCAGTTCCAAGTCATGAAAGCTTCACACTTCTTGTTCTCTTGCATTAGTCAGGAACATTCTTAACTTGCATGTGGGATACTTATGAAGTAATAACGTAATGAGACTGCTTACACAGTTCTGTGTTGGAAGCATCTTGAGGCTTTGACATAATTTCCTTTTTGAAGTATGACATTCACAAGAGGTATATATATTTCATTTCTCACCCCACTTCTCAGACATCTAAAATTGGTTATATTTTGACATCTGGTGTAGGGTTGCAGCAGCGACGTGCATGATCTCTGTTGGACCTGAATTCCGGCGCTTGTACCTCTGTTTAAATGTTGGAAATGCCCAGAAATCACATGGTGCATTATCTGGTTTTTCTGTGAGTGTTGGTGTCTCCTAACACTGATATCATCACCTGTTCAGTATGTGGCCGTAGATTGTCTTGAAGCAAAAATCACTGTTTCATTAAGAACATATTGTGTTTTTAGCAGAATCTGTTTCCGTTTTCCTGGCAGAGTGCTGTGAAAAGTTTCTTCACTGAAAACTAGCCTTTGTTTGATGTTCATAGGGCCGTGCATCGTAATATTATTTCTATAGTAAAACCACTAGGTGCACCAGTCTATCAAATTTATTTTATTTTGGAATGACACTCTACATGTTTCGGACGGTGTTTCTGTCCATCATCAGGAGTTCGAGATTGTACATACGGCAACAGGCGTTTGTCAAACGGATACTGTTGTCTGCTTGACAAATGCCTGTTGCTGTGTGTATAGTCTCGAACTCCTGATGATGGACGGAAAGACCATCCAAAACATGTAGAGTGTCATTTCGAAATAAAATAAATTTGATACATTGGTGCATCTAGTTGGTTTTACTATAGAAATAATACTAGCCTTTGTGTTTTCAAGCATTTGATTGCACTTTTGATTCCAAGTTGTAATATCTGAACTGAGATTCATTATAAGTTATTATGGGCTGTAAGAAATTAGGTGTTGCTTCAAATGAGTTGCATTTGAGTGGCAGACATCCATGTTCTTGTTTGTGGTTATTGCTGAGATCATGTTGAACCCACTTTCCATACATGCTTTGGACGTGCTTAATTTTGCTACTACATTGTGCTGAATCCTTGACAGTGACACATTTAAACATTCAGACTTCCTATAATGTTAATTTTCTATCCTGTATTACCTTTTCATTAGGTTGCTTAATACTGTGTTGGCCATCCTACTTTGAGCTTCATCAGTGACATTCTTATTCCCTTTAAAATGCTACTGACATCCGAAAACTGTTGGTCTGCCCTTGCCTCTGATCTGTAAGCTACCTGCAACATCTGTAACATTCCTTTACTGCTTTTTCTGAGATTTATTCAGAACTCTCTTGAACAACTCTGTCTTCAGTATTTGAGGTATTGCTGTCTCCTGCCATTAAATTTGGGCCTAGTCAATTGCATTGTATGAAATGATGCTCAGTGGTATTACTATGCTCTTGGTGGCGGTGACCCATAACATTTCAGATCAGAGTGTGATGCATTTCAGCTGTCTAACTACTGTAGACATGCTGCATTGCCTGTCTAATCAATTTTCAAACATGACTGGTTAAATTTGCAAGTTTAAAGGTGCTTATTTATGATTGTAATTTCTTTCAGATGTCAGCAAGTGTCAGAGAATGGGACTTGGGTAAAGTAGGTCAAATGTCCCCTACTGAGAAAGAACCAAAGCATGAGGAGAAAAACAAAGAACGAGAAAAAAGAGCGCGGAAGGAGAAGATACATCACAGCAGAAGCGCATCTCCTCATGATGCACCTGGTAATGCTGCAACAACTGCATATTTTAAGAACTCATACTTTTGTCAGATGTTTGATTTTTACAGTAATTTTACCATTAGTTTGATATGGGTGTGAAACTTGGTTTCTCACAGTAAGGGCATAGATTGAAATCTAGACTCAAGGTTCTGATGGTGGTGAAATATTAAGGTTGTTGTCTTGTGGGAAGCGAAGTGGTTATAGTTTAGTAGATCAATATAGATATTATGGCTATATGGTTCTGTTCTGGAAATGGAAGCAACATTGATGGTTTTCTGCCAGACTACAGACTGACATCTCAGAATGTAATAGTCTTAATAGATTCATTTTGAGAATTGGTGTTAAAGAGAATATTGCAACCAAAGAGCAAGTAACAGAAGGTTTGAGACTGGATAATGAGGAACTTCCACATCTGTAGTACCGTCCATGTATTATTAGGGGGATGAGATGGGTGGAGAGCATGCATAAGACAGATCAGAAATGAGTGCACAGAGTTTTGGTCAGAAAATCTGAAGCAAAGAAACTCTTTGGAAGACTAGGCATATATGGGAAGATTATATCACATTTTCTGTAATACTATACAGACTGTATCTATTAAAAAAGAAATGAAAATTGAGGGTGTTTGACTTGTTTGTGATGAAGTTGGCATCAGTGTGCATTTTATTTATGATGCACATATGTTGAGGTTGGTAGTCATGCATGGATTGTTTACCAATTAGTAACACGACATCATTGAAACTTTAACAAACTGCCTCTTCCTTGTGTGTGTGCATGTGCAGCCACAGTCTTTGTTAATCTGTGATGGAAATTTGTAGTCTTCCATGGATAGTGATAAACTGAAAACTCAGGAGGCTTAAGAACTGTTGGTAGATACTAAAACTTTGCTTTATGAAATAAAAGAGATACTGAAAATATATTATGAGTGCAGGAAAGTTACATATGTAATATGTGTGTGGGTGTGTAGTTAACAGGAACATGCCTCTGATTTCTCCTTGTGGTCAAATAAATAGAATATTCATATGAAAGGGGACTTAATAGCAATGAGAAGGTGTCACTTGGATGGGAGTTGTTGGTTGCATCCTCAGGTTTTCTTTACAGACACATTAAGTGTCAAACATTTACTGCATGTGTGAAACAATACACTTTATAGGTACTTGATAAGAAATAAATATGGTAAACATGAAACTACAGTCAGCTTCTGTGCATACTGTCAGCCCATAATAAAAATGCCAATTATGTTGCAATGAATTTTTATATCAACGTGCAAGATACAGTGAAATGGTCAGAAACAGTGATAAAAACTAGCACAAGCAAATTCACAGAACTGCAGGTGCAGTTTTTGAATCCACTGAATATACCTTCACTGTTTCCCTGGAGGTGGTACACAGTGAATACCAAACCATGTTTCAGGTACACCAGCAGAACATCTTACCTGTTAGATGCACAGCTCTTGCTGAGAACCATCCACCCACAGATATGATTCTGTTCACAAACCTTTGGACACAATATGTCAGCCTGTTCAAGTACCTGTGCTTTGGATTTTGCTACTTGGAGGGGGGGGACAAGATAGAGGACCTGGGTCAAAGAGAATGGGGAAGGAAAGGATACCACTGACTAAGGCACCTTGTCCGTGTCCAATCTTTTATGCAGCCCTTTGATTAAGCATTCAGCAGCCCTGCATTTTGATCAAAATGAATTACCTTGCTGATGGACATGCCAGCTAATTCGCCTTTTTTCAAGAAATGCTGACCCACATGTGTAAATCTTAATACCACCATGGCAGTCAACCAGCCACAGTTTAAATAGATGCACTATTAAAAGTCAGTGCCTTCTTTGAACGCCATCATTACTCTTAGCTTCTTGCAAGTTGAGTAAATCTCTTGCTCTTTTAGCAGAGGGTCTTTTCAGAAAGCCCTTGGCCTGCCTTCATCCACAAGTGGTCTGCCAATACTAGTGATTCTGTTTGTCCAGCCCGTGATCACTCTGTTGGTAACCTTTTGTAGGTGCCAGATAGGTTACTAATGACCTCTACTGCAGTGGGACATGGTACAGTTTACACTAAAGGGGTGGAAGGTAAAAAGGTAAAGCAGTCCTGTTACAGGAAAACCTGTTTGATATATATCGTTCCTGTGTGTACAGTGAGAAACTCCTGCTGATGGACAGAGGAACTCTCTGAAACATGTAGACTTTTATTCCAAAAACAAATTTGAGAAATTAGTGCATCTGTTTGGTTGTATTATAAGAATTTATCACTGTGCACGGTCATCTGAATGTCAAATGAGATTTATTCTATAAGAAGTGGTTGGGATTATGTTGCAGACACCAGTAATAATTCCATTAAAACCTGAATACACTAACTAGTTTGAAAGATTCAGTGAATTTCCTTGAAAATCATATGTGGTGGGGTGAGAATGAGTTTGTGTGGATTTAATGTGGACTGCAGCTGTGATTGTGTTTGTGAAATATGTTCTGCAACTTGAGTTTGGCACTTTTAATGGAACTTGGCAATACGAAAATGTGTTTTATAGTATAAAATATGGTGTTAATTTGTACTTTCCAAATAATCAGAAATACAGAGGCTAGGATACCATATTTTATTATATCTGTGGGCAACTGTGAAGGCATGGTAGGCAAAACACTTTGTCCTTTCTGATAAAGGTGACTGAAAATATGACACTGTCATCAGAGACAGAAGTGTGTTTAGAAGGCAGTGCATATGGCATACCAGTGCTATCCAGCAGAGTAGGTTTTGGGGCTCTCAAGCAAGTGTAAACAGTCTATCAACAAAATGAGTTGCTTGTTGAATATTACTCAGAATTGGTCCTAAAAGGCTCTCAGAGTACACAGAGATGTGTGTATCCTTGTTGCAGAAATATTTTGAAGTTGATGAAGTATCACTGTATCTTTTGCTGGTTTAAGTGCTGTTAGTCTCAGTGCAGACTTTTGGCAATTAGCAGTTCTAGGTTAAGTTTCCAAAGTTAATCTTATCAGTCATCAGCTTTCCACATAATGGGTTGTGTTGGATGCTTGGAACCACAATATGTAACTAGTGTAGAGGTTCCGGACTGTAATACTTCCCAAATTAAGGGTGCCTGTCGTGTATGTTTAATGCTGCCATCTTCAGGTTCCATTCATAACTACTCCAACAGCTCTCTGCTGTGTAATGACAGAGTAACAATAGAATGGATTTCCTCGGGCTTTTATGTATATGTAGTTGGGTTGCATAATATTTGCATCACACATTATTTGGTGAATTCCATTGATTACTGTAGTGATTTTGTGGGCTGGGTAGCTCAGTCAGTATAGCAACTGGCTATTGGCTGGACAGTCTGCGATTGAATCCCGGTGGGGGATGAGATTTTCCGCCCATCCAGGCCAGCCCTGGGGCCCACCTAGCCTCCTGTAAAATGGGTACCAGGTCTTTCCCGGGGGTAAAGTTCGGCCAGGGCATGCTGCTGACCACTCACCCCCTTCTAGTGCCATGGTCATGGAAGAGTAGAGCTATACCTCTACCCACCCTCTGGGCCACACTGGGCCTGTCACAGGATCACTTTACCTGTACTGTAGTGATTTAATACTGATATCACTGTATATTGCAGTTATGAATTTAGAATGATTTTTTTTATCTTCTGCAGTTCGAAAACAAAAAAAGAAGGAAGAAGAAGCTCCTGCAAAACTCTTGGATGATTTGTTCAGAAAGACTAAATGCACTCCCTGCATATACTGGCTGCCTCTCACTGCTGAACAGGTATGCAAAAGATGTTCACATGCAAAGTTGTTATTGTTAGAAATGTTCACAAGTTACATAATAATAGCCTAAGAGTTCTGGCATGATTACATTCTTTTTTGTAAGGACATAGAGACATCTATCCATCGTTTCTGAAGGAACTGTGGAGATAATGCAGGAAAATGACAGTTGTGAGACAAGCATGAAATGTTCCTAAAACATGAGGAAAAAAATTTAACATTTTGCACTTAGGCCTATAAAAATGCTAATTGGACAAAAGTTACATTAATAGCTGCGTGCAGATAACTTTTTTCCCAGAGAAATATGTAATTGACAACTGTTTAGTTAGAAGTCTTGTGTTTCAGATGGAACATTATGAATTCCAGGTTCAGATGTTCTGGTCATGACACCTGACAGTGCTCTGTATGATGTAACAAGTTTATAAGCAACATGAGCTTGGCAAAACCCAATTCATTGTCATGTTCATCTCCCTCTTCCTTCTTCCTAATGTAGCTGCCACCTGCATGGTCATCATACCAGTCATGAGTGCTGGAAATGCCATGTGTGGCAGGCTCATTTTCCTAAAGACGTATAAGAACAGGAGTTCGCATCTTTCTAAGCTTCTAGCCTGATCCAGTCCTCATGGAAGGCATCATGCATGTGTGTTGGGTGGATAATACAAACATTTTGGTTTCCTTAGAAACAAAATATCTTGCAGATGATTGGCACATTTGTCCACAAACAGCAGATGTTTATTTTTGTACACTGATGAACTCATGAACCTGGCTGTGGTCATTTATGCTTTGTTATTTGTGTAGTATTTCATGTTTTAAAAACAACATAGTTAGAGTGATTTTCAAATCACGATCAGAACAAATATGAAATAATGGGCATAACAACACTTAATCATGCAACTCTTAATTGTCAAACTCGAAGGGAAGCAAATGTAATATTGCGAAACAGTACTGGACCAACAACTGTAGAACACAGTTTAAGAGTTCATAATTTTACAAGTGAGTCTGTCCATCTCCTCAACCTCTCTACTGTCATTCACACATGGTTGCTGTATTGTAACATTTCTTGAGTAAAACTGAATTACTGTAACAGGCAAGTTACTGCTGCTTTGCATTCAAAAAATTTCATGTTGGTTTTGATGCGTTTTTCTCAGAAACTGTCATTATGGGAATGCTGTGAGTCAGGACTGAGGAGTTCTGAGTGACTGATGTGGGCAACCAAAGCTTGAAGGAACATTAGATCCTGTAATTGTACATCTGATGTGTGGTTGACCATGCATCGTAATTCAGTATGGAAAAGAAACCAACTAGATGTCACTTTGTGTTATCCTTTATTTCTCCTTTACAAGTTGCTCATCATGTTTCGGGCAACCATGTGCCCATCTTCAGGAGCTGATGGCTGTGTAGTGTTATTGCCACATGTTGTGCCGTGGCTGCAGGAAGGCTGTCAGAACCGGTTAGCAGGTAGTGTGTCCATTGAGGAGTTCATGCTACGAACTCCTCAATGGACACACTACCTGCTAACCAGTTCGGACAGCCTTCCTGCAGCCATGGCACGATACCAACACGTGGTGATAACACTACACAGCTGTCAGCTCCTGAAGATGGGCACATGGTTGCCCGAAACATGTTGAGCAACTTGTAAAGGAGAGATAAAAGGATGGTATTTTGGGGTGAGAAGAAGGAAACAGTACTTGTGGAGAAATGCACATACAGTAACGATGGATAGAGGTTTAACTGTGTTTTGAAAGAAACAAAGTGTAATGTTTAACCTTTATTAAACAGCTGAGTTGGTATAAATTTTAGCACGTGGTTTATGGAACGTGTGAGTCCTGTTTGGACAGCAAAAGATAAATTTGTGAGATGGCATTTTGTGGAAAATTAAAAGAGCTTATGCAGCATGCCCTACAAATGCAGTAAATTTCCTTGTTGCCTAAATATACTAATTTCTATGGGTGTTTTTTGCGTGCATTCTCTTATGCAAACATGGTCATTTAAAGGTTAGTAAGTGCACCATCAGGATCAGTTGTAGCAGCACATGCAGTTCTGTTTTCATTAAACATGATTTAAATTCTCTAATTGGGATGGAGAAAGTTTTACATATTGTGGACTCGCGATATCTTCAAGTGTGTGAAAAAAACATTTTTGGTTTGTGAAAATAAAGTTTGGACATGTTAGCATTGATTACAAATCCTTATTTTGTATTCCCTATTGTTTGTTTATCTTGAAATTCATAAGACTTATGGAGGAAAGGATATTGGACATAAAGTATGTGCTTTATTTTACTGTTCACCTTTCTTTCAAAACTTTTTGTCCTTATAAATAGTTTGTGAGTCATGTCAAAGGCATGCACAAGAACACATGCTTGTAGGAAAATGTTAATTATTTTTGTCATATTTTAAGGTAAACTGGAATGCAGCAGAAAATTTAATATATGACCACCATTATGAGATTTAATTAAAAGCTGATTTTCAGATGGTGGAGATGGGAAGTTCTCTGAAACTGTCAGTTGAAAAGGTCATAGTAAGTTCCATATGCCTCATGTATATTGTGTGTTTATTCATGCACTGTTACAGATTGTTGTGAAGGAAGAGATGCGCCGTAGGCATATGGCCGAACACGAGCGTAGAATGGCTGAGATGAGAAAGGCAGAGAGAGAACGTGAACGTGCTAGAGCTCAGCAACGCCAACAGCGTCGAGCGGGAGAGAGGGATAAACGAAGACGACGAACTGCTAGTGGCAGTCCAAAGAAGTAATTCGTTGATAGCAAAGATGCTTCACTGGGAAAAATGAAGTGAAGAGTTAGTTTCATGACGCAAGTCCTTGCATTTGGGAGTGAAGAGATGCATCTGGCCAGCTGTACTGTGGCCGTCTTGCAACTTGATACCATCCCCTTGGCATGTACAGAAATATAACTGCCAAGGAGTCTGTTACGTCATCTCATGCTCGGCTGTTTTTGCAAAATGGTCGGTTCTTATATCATATTTACTTTTGTCTCACATGACCTGTCTGGTCATTTCCATTTATTTAATTACCTTTTAATAGCTAAGTTTTCAAAATTACTTCAACTACTTTTGGTAGTTATCTAATTTTTTGGAAATTGATGCAAGTGCAAAGAGTGATAAGTATTTTATTAAGATTGATTTAATGAATTTAATTTAGATGTCGCGAATTACTAGTACCTTGACATTGCACATAGATTGTTGGTACAGTATGAAATTAGTTAATCTGTTAAGCATAGCTTGGTATAAGATGTTCCTTTCCCATTTAAAAGACCCTCTTTGCATGTTAACTTCCCTACTTGATATCAGTAGTTGCATGATTTCACTTGTTTTGTCTGGGTCTTCTTAAGGCCGATCCTTGACCTGCTTGATTCCTTCCCTAATTTTTTTATTGAAGGAGATAAAGCATTTTCTTTACAGGTTCAGCAGAGCAGAAAAATGAGTTTTTCAGTTCTGATGATGACAGATGATTTTTATCTCATCAGGCAGTACAACAGGCAGCGTGGTGCACAGGGCTTGGGGGGATCGAACAAAACAAAACCAAGGGAGATATTAAACATGAGCGATCTCCGTAACCAAGGATCAACAAATGCGAGAAATTTGAGGATTCTGCACTTAATGAACTTGGGTTACTGACTGTGGACATGATCATGCAGCACCGTCTGGTGGGAAGATGTTTCAAGGACATTGTCGCTGTGTAGTGTGCATCAGAGAGATAAGTAAATGTGTGCTGTTGTCACCCTCTAGAAGAGAACTGCAGTTGTACTGTTGTCACTTAAGAGATCTGCAGTGTTGTTGAGAGTAACCTGAAGGAACAGGCATTTGCATAGATATGAAGTAACTTAGTGGATCTAATGAACAGATGGCTTTTGGCATTTTCTGCTTATGTTCATCCTTTGCAGATCATGTTTATTTTCAAGTACAAGCTGTCTTTTTGGTTATCGCATTTCAGTTTTCAAAACTGTATGTTTCAAATGAATCTTAGCAGAAATGTGTTACTCTTTATACAGTTCAGTTGTTATTCCTACAACTGTAGTTTCACACAGGAAATAAAACAACATTGAACTTCAAAGGGTAGTGAACAGTGTGTGGAATTGCTGGCTTATTGTCACAAGATGCAGAAACCTTTGTACTCCTTTCCACTTTCAGTTTTCAGTGTGCTGTCTATTTGTTAGCAAATGTATATAGTCAAGATAAGTCCATCTAGTTATCATGTGTCATGCTGTTCCATGGAGGTGAATGGTCAAATTTAAACTCAAGAAGCCATCTTTATCATGTCTGCCCTTGTGAAATAATCATGCATCACCTATTGTGTAGGAAGCTGGGTGGGTCCTATGTTTCATTTTGAGTGGTTGAAGAGGGCAAATGGCTTATCTGCCACCTCAAACCATGCAAAGCAAGTTAGGCTTTGTGGGATTCATAACACATTACTTCAGTATTTACTGTGACCAGTTTTTAAATTCATTACTGAAGTGTTTAACAGGTCCATAGGCATAACTTGGTTAATAACATCAGCAGGGCAAAGTAGACAGACCATGGGTATTATGACAGAGTCAATTTTTGAAAGATGGGGAAGGTTTGTTTGAACCAGTCCTTAACGTACAACAACCATCTGGAAACAGCACCGAGAATTTACATTGCCTGTCTTCCTTTGTAAACAAATGATTTGTGTTGTGTTCTGCATCCCGTAAAATGCAGGTTTGTCATTTTTGTGTCTTAACACCACCAAAATAATCATGCAGAAAGTATTCTATTTTTATATTTGCCCTCTTCCACTCAGTAGCTGAAAAGTATTTGAGGGGCATTTGCACACCCCAAATTATGGCTATAACCCTGTCAGTAGTCATCAACTGTTTCCCAACTCACTGGAAAAAGGGGATAGATTTATTGGCTTACTTGGCTTACTAAACTAAGTAAAATTTATAAGAATATCATTTTGAAAAATATTTCATTTTTAAATTTGGGACCTCATAGTTATTAGAGATAACCAATATGACTTCATGATAGGACATTTCACAACTTATACATTGCTAAAGAAACACGGAGTGTATTACACTCTGCTTAGGTATTTACAGAGTTACTGTGGCACTATTGCTCTACACTCCGTCGAACAAAAATCCATCGGCCTGGTATTTTGTACGTCCCGCTCAGGCAGTGACGTGCGGTGCAGTTGCCATCATAATTCAGTTAATTTTACTTTCCCCATATTTGTGCATTCATGGAGTTTCTCTGTCTTCCATTCATTACAGTCAGTCATGCCTCATATATATTAACCGAACACAATAATACATTCGCTTAATTTGAAATTAAAACTTTAAGTTTAATTAACTTTCCCAGGCCTGAGGCTAGCTAGCTTTGCAGCTAGGGTTGGATGAGTCGACCGGACCGTTCCATTTGGACTGTTCCATTCTTATTGTCAGCAGGCGTAGTCCAGGCAGTTGAATGCGTGCTAGCAGTAGTCTTCAGAACCAAACTATGTTGGTTCAAGTCCTACTATCGGCATATTTCTTTATGTAGCCCAGTCTGTTGAATGTGTGCTAGCCGTAGCCTTCGGAAACAAACTATGTTGGTTCGAGTCCCACTATCGGCATATTTCTTAATGTGGCCTAGGCAGTTGAACGCGTGCTAGCACTAGCCTTCGGAAACAAACTAAGTTGGTTCGAGTCCCACTATCGGCATATTTCTTTATGTAGCCCAGACAGTTGAACACGTGCTAGCCATAGCCTTCAGAAACAAACTATGTTGGTTCGAGTCCCACTATTGGCATATTTCTATATGTAGCTCAGACAGTTGATTGCGTGCTAGCAGTAGCCTTCGGAAACAAACTATGTTGGTTCAAGTCCCACTATCGGCATATTTCTTTATGTAGCCCAGTCTGTTGAACGCATGCTAGCCGTAACCTTCAGAAACAAACTATGTTGGTTCAAGTCCCACTATCGGCATATTTCTTAATGTGGCCTAGGCAGTTGAACGCGTGCTAGCAATAGCCTTCGGAAACAAACTATGTTGGTTCGAGTCCCACTATCGGCATATTTCTTTATGTAGCCCAGACAGTTGAACACGTGCTAGCAGTAGCCTTTGTAAAT
>Ga0136643_10005633_pt1 | contig 17727 bp, 9 predicted proteins | sample TergutLab28metaG_FD_96883 | JGI IMG/M metagenome (GOLD analysis project Ga0136643, IMG submission 96883) | Labiotermes labralis P1 segment gut microbial communities from Petit-Saut dam, French Guiana - Lab288 P1 (version 3) (version 3) | ecosystem: Host-associated > Arthropoda: Insects >... | reverse complement strand
TTTGTTTATGATTTTGGTTTTTTCTAAACATGTATTATATATTTATTACATTAATCACATTTGTTTTTTGTGGTGGAAATACATATGTGAATTTTAATGTAATATACCACAATGTGATGAATTCCAAAAAAAAAAAAAAAACATTAAATTATGCAAATATTATTCAGTTGGCAAGAGAACTCAGCATTATCCGGGGCGGGGGGGGGGGGAAAAAAACTCCAAATCTTGGTGTTTTTATACATTGTAAGTTTTTGTTTATAAACCACAAAAAATGTATGTTATGGTAATTTAATGTAATACATAATCATAAAAGCATTGCTGTGGAATAGTGTAGTTACTGTACTTACACTGTACTGGGTGATTTTGGGCCAGTGTCGATCATGCAGTACTTATAAAGACTGATTGTAGGTGTGTTTACATTTTACTTGAATTTATTCCAAAATAGTTTTAAGAGTGGAAGCAACACAAGCAACAAACAACAACAGTCCCTGCCTTTAACATAAAAGAAAAGTGATGGGAACAGTGACCAGTTCCCAGGGAATCTGTGGATGCATTTTTGTAATGGTTACTTTAAAGTTTACTTATTTTTTTAAATTACAGCAGTAATGTTTTGTTAAAAATAATCGAGGACTGTCTTTAATTGTCTCATTGTTTATTTCATATGACCATTAGAATATATAATTAAGAATCTTCCTGTATCCATGAGGCAAGTAACAGTCATTTCAGTTCAAGTAAATAATGCAGTGTATTGTTCCATATGCTACTGGTATGTATTAGTATCTATCCAAAATCAGTTCTGAGATATACAAACTTAATTTTGGATACCTATCATCTGGACAGTCTATTTATGTGAGCAAGGATATGAGTATCCTTGGTTATTTTTGAAGCTAAAAGGGGTCTGTGAGCACAAAAGTTTGGGAAACACTGGACTAGAATAAAAGAGTAACAAACACTGTGTGCCTGCTGAATGCTGAAAGTACCTATCTTATCAAAAAAAATCTTAGAAATGTAATATGAAATAACATATACAGTATGAAGTAAAATTAACAATACGTTACAGATAGCAAAACACTGACGGGGATTACGTACAATAATCTAAGATATACAAAACTGGAAATTCTAGTGAAAGCTATGTACAGCATGCTGTACAGTGACACAGTTTAAAAACTGATGAGTAAATAGAAACTAGCAATAATAGTTGTCCTGTTGTTAATTGAAACTCTGATTTTAAACCTAAGTTGACAAAATACATGCTTGTGAGTGCGGTAATGAACCTTCGGGTTCCGTGAAATGCGGGGAATTTCTTGACTAGCTGCAAACCCGTTAGCTTCTCAAGAAGGACACTGCACACTGGAGTAAGTAAGCATAGAAATAATATTTAAAATTATTATTGCTAAGCCACTGTCATATACACAGCATGAATAGCAAAATATAGAAATAATAAATATCCATAAAAACTGTCAAGGATATTGTAATGGTTGTACTGTAATTCATTTTAAAATAGTTTCAAAAAGAAGAAAAAACACAAGAACTACAACAAAAACTGCTCTATTGTACTGTTTTAGTATTCTGTACATAAAAGTTTACAATATCAAAAAAGTTAGAATCTCAAGTTTTTCCAGATATTAACAAGGCATTATCCATTAACCTGTTGGTGCCAAACAGTATACACATGTAATATGCAGTATGATGCTCAAAACATTGAATGGTGTATAAATATTTCTCCTCTTGTGCAGCCGCCACTTAAATTCTATTCTTCTGAAGATCACTATCAAAGGGTTAACTGAATATTTTGTATATTTGAATGTTTTTTATGTTTGGCCTAATGTTGGCTTTGATAGCAAAGTGTAACACGAAGTCGTCTTATCTTTTAATAAATAAGTTATGTTGACTTACATACTTTCTTATTGACACTTTTAAGTTTCCACTTCAGAAATTCCAGTGTGGCCATGTGAACATCAGGTACAGAACCCTTGTATCCTTTACACTAATAGGTTATGAAAAGCACTGAAGAGAGTTGATGGTCTTTTTATTTCACTTCTTGACACACACATACATGCACTAAAACCTGAAATCTTATACAGGATGTGTTTGTATTCTCTGAAATCCACAAATTATTAATTTTCTTGGTTTTCTGAGAATTATATGTTACACAAGAAGTTGTAGTTCATGGTGTAAATTAGTTACACATTGTTTTAGCTTACAGGGATGAAAACAGTAAAGTAGTTTCCATCATGTATGTAAAGAAATGTTCTTGGGAACAAAGCCTAACACAGTATCACACAGCTATGAATCACAAATACCGTTGCATGAAATGATGGTACAATTAGCATTATGGATTACATGATTTCCTTTAGTGTAGCCACCATAAAAACCAGCAGTACACAACCACATTGGCACAAGAATTATTATATGGCTTACGTTTAACAGTACAGATATATAAACCTTTAAACAGTGTGGTTGGTACTTATATTTTAGCGCTTGATTTATGAAAAATGCGGGTCTTGTTTGAATGAAAAAGATAAAATTATGAAGCAAAAAGAATTTTGTGGAAAATAGAGATTATGCAGCATGCCTAAAAGATTCAGTAAGTTTTGGTGCTGCCTAAATGTATAAAATTAATTTTTTGGGGGGGTTTTAACATCACGTACAGGCAGGTCGTTTAATGCTTAAGGAAAAAAATGTGTTCTGCAAAAGAGAAAGGGGCATTTGAAATTTAGGCACACTGTTATACAGATCATACTGTTTATTGGTCTGCAGGAGTTATGATGAACAAGTTTGGTGTTTGTATAAGCATCAGTGACAAGATACTACCTTACTGCTCACAAATGCACTATGACCTGTATAAACAAAATATGTACTGATCAGTCATAAAAATTAAAAGCAGGCATGTGCATGGTTTTAATTTTTCTTATTGATGAGGATATACATGGTAAAAATGCAACATTAGAAGGCGTACTGTTATGTACAAGCACACATATTTATATAACTCACTGTTAATATGATTGAACATTTTAAGTCTTAAAGTATTTGGTAGTGGTGCAAAATTAGGAAAGGGCTAAACTTTTGAAGTGTTCTGGATGAAAATGATGCAAAATGGTAATTTTAGCTCTCCCTATATCACTGGTACAGGTAATGTTTATGTCCACTTTTTTTTCAGGTTATTACAAAATAGGAGAATCTATGTCATCCCGTCCAGAAGCCTTGCAAATCCGTGAATTGGATATGAAGATGTGGAAACAAGAGGGTAAAATTTCAAGTGATACATAAATTGTGAGTGTGGGGCAAACATCTTGCAATGGCAGTACTGCAATCTGTGTTATATTTCAGTGGATCTGTTGGGTTTGGCTATGCATTATTGAAGCTCATATCTCAAGATGAGAGTACATATTTGAAGGTAAAGAATAAAAAGTGTAACAGTACATGTGGGAACATTAGTTTATCTGACAACATTTGCTGATCCCTTCCTTTCGGGAATTTGCAAGGTTGGTTGATGTGTGCAGTGTATGCAGCAACTTGCTATAGGTAAGTGTCATTATATATGTCATCGGTATGTAATGGGTAGTTATAATGTTAGAACTGTATTGTAATTGATTTTGAAAAGTTATAGGTATTAAAACTATTAAAAGTACTGCTGCATATCCAAACATATGCAGTTCTGGCATATTCTCTTCATTTGAACTGGATTGGATAAACTGTATTTACATTTAAATTTAAAAAAATTAAGACTTGTAAAAGTACCGTAATTTAAAAAAAAACTATACCTTATACGCTGTACACATTAACCAACTTGTATCTCCCTGAAAATGGCCATGCTGTATGGCTAAAAAATGTAGGAGCTATACAATGTTGTGCAATTAGTTGGTAGTAAATTTATGTGTACCCTCCAGTATAATGAAAATCATGCGAATTCAACACAATCAAAGGTATGCCGTAAACCTGTTCTGGAATTTTTTTTTGATGATACACATTTCAAACTACATAGTGCAGAGATGTGGGTCTTGCTGAGTGAGGATCAGACTAAAGGTTACAGGAATTTTTTCTGTGCCAGAAAGAAGTGAGTGCAATATGTTTAAATATTGTTTCAGAACCATAAAATTCTTAAATATATGTCATAAGTGTCAGTGTGGACCCCAGTGGAACGGTGGGACATGTGGTGCTATTTGGAGTTGCTGACAAGCTCTTCAGTGGTCAGAGTACTTTTGGATGGTGCAATGCACATTATTTCTGTCATATATTTTTCATTCATGGCCCTGGTTTCGTATTTGCTCCTCCATAGTAGAAAGGGTTTGTCCACAGTTGTACAAGGGATCTTTTGAAAATTCCCATGCATTTTTAACTCACATTTTTTTTTTGTCTTCAGATATTACAAATGTAGTATTTCTGAACATAGGCTTCATGCTTCTCAGTACACTTTGCCCATTTGTTTACAAGATTTTCAGAATAAAGGGTTTTGGTTGTATGCAAAGCAAGTTATGCACTGCCGCCATCTCATCATCTACCTTTGTCAGACTCTCATTGCCTCCTGCAAGGGTCCAAACAGGTGGTAATCGGAAGAAGTTAGGACTGGAATTCAGGTTGGGTGGTCAAGAAGTCTCCAGTTCCATATTTGAAGGATGGTTGTTGTATGGGCAGCAGTTTTAGGGCATGCGTTGTCATGTAACAGAATAGCACTCTGTATTTATTCTTTTCTGTTGTGTGCAAATAGCTGGTTGCAGTGTCCAAATACCGAGCTCTTGTTACTGTGATCCCATACCTGTGGTCTTCGGAATCCCAAAACACTGTTCACATAATCTTGTGAGCTGAAGGCCATGATCAGAATTTCTTGGAAGCAGGAGAAGTTACGTGTTTCCACTGCGTGCTCTGTTGTTTGCTCTCAGGTTTGTATTGATGAATCAAGGTTTCATCCCCTGTGATAATGTGCTTTTCAAGACGTTCTCTCATTCATTATAATGTTCCAAGTAACAGGAGCGGATGTTCATACAAGAGAGATTATGCTTTCCTTTCACTTGCCTGGGAACCCATCCTGCATTAACCTTGTGGGACCCAAGGCTGTCATACACTACCTAGTACACTGACTTGGGCAGTTGCTGTGATGGTTACTCTTCTGCCTTTGAGAACCATGGGTCTGGCATCTTCCATTTTCTCATTGCTGGTTGATGTTGCAGGCCCTCCAGAGTGCTCTGGATCAGTCACACTTGTTTGGCCATTCTTGAACATTTTTGTCTACTCATATACACTTCTCTGAGAAGGCATGTAGTCCCCATACTAAGCACATAAACATTTGAATTGCTGCAATTAGTGTGCCTTCTGCCCATAAAAAATGTACCATAGATCTGTGTTCTGCTTTGGTGCCAACTAAATCAGTGTAGCCATTTACCCTGTATAGTAGCAACTCACATACTTGGACCAAGGTCAAGTCATCAGTGTGCTGGCATTTGACATGCTGAGAACATCTTTTTTCCAAAGTCCATATTGCTGTATGTTGATTGAGTTAACAGTCCCCAAAACATGTGAGGTTTCACAGAAGTGAACATTTGTTGTAGTCTTTATCACTGCTATTTGAAGATTGTTTGGAGCCCTTTTGACATCAAAGGAGAAAATTAGGTTAATTTCATTGTGTGGTTTCTTGAACTCTGTCTAATATTATAGGTAGCAAAATGAAAGCAGAGAAAATGATGTTGCCAGTCTGTATTGCCTCTGGATTATATATTGTCCTTTAAACATGTCTTGAATGTGATATGATTCCCTACTACCATGTATTCAGAGCGGTGTTGAAAAAAAATTTAGTAGAATAAACATTTGTATCAGCAAAGATACATTTGATAAGTCCCCCAGCATGTTTTGTTCTTGTGGACATAGTTTGCTACTGCAGTGTGTGAGAAATTATAAAAAAGTGCATTCAGTTTAATAAGTCATATTATTGGCAGAGTGTTGGCATTATTTCCACAGGTTCGAAAAGCTCCTATAGGTTGGTGTAGCAATTGATTGGTTATTTATTGTTTTGTGTACTGCTGTTTCAGAAATATCCTGAGACTCGGAGAGGACGTGGTGTTGTAAGTGTTCATTGTGCAGCTGAGGCTAAAAAACAATATTACCAACAGACTGAAAAAGAAATTGATGCTGTAAAAAGTGAACTTTGAACTAAAAAAATTGAATGTATAATTTGATAATCATGAAGAAGTTAGAATATCAGTGTGACTTGATTTATAGTGGTGCTTATGTTTGGTGATATTTTAACTTTGGCATATGATACCTACAAGGGAATGAGTATGAAAATTAGTTGTGATAGATGTCCAGCCTAACTTCTGAAATGGATGAATTAACTGTTGAAGAAAACAGGGAAATTGTCACAGGAAAGTTGCTGCGACGTCAAACAGAACGTCAGCAAGAACTGGAACGAAAAAGAGAGAATAGAGAACAGAGTTCATCAAGTGCTGAACAACTTAGCTATTTTGCTGATACATTCGCACAGAACAGACGTGAAATAGAAGGTGCTCTGAATGCTGCTGATTTGGGTGAGATTGACAAAAATCAACTCCCTTCCCATTTTGACAAGATCAGCAAAGACATTCAGAGTCTTCAGCAATTTATTTCTGCATCAACACGATATCTGCGACTGTATGATGTGCGTAAAGCACAGGAAGCTATTCAGAGTTTGCAACAGAAGTGTCAGGAAGTTGAAGAAAGACTTGTGCCAAAGAAGAAGTTTGGTTTCAAGGGAAGGAAGGGTAGCATTGATGCTAGAAAGGAATCACTTCTTCAAAAGATAGAAGACACAGTGGATTCAACGTCTCTTTCCAAGTTACCATTTAATAAACTTTTATGTCAATACACTGAAAACAGTTGTGGGTTTTCTGGTAGAATGGGAGAGACTTTATCACTTTCCCATGAAGTTATATGCAGGAAAGATGTAGTGCTAACAAATTTAGTAGGTTGCACTATCCGACTGACCGGGTCACCCAGTACTCTTCACGTGACATCACTTCGCAATTGCAGAGTTATGTGTGGTCCAGTTGCAACATCAGTGTTTGTTGATGACTGTGTAGACTGCATTTTCCATCTTGCTTGTCAGCAGTTACGTATCCACAATACAAAACACTGCAACTTCTACTTGCATGTCACTTGTAGAGCAATTATTGAGGATTCATCTCAAGTGGGATTTGCTCCTTACAGTTGGCAATATGAGAATATAGAAATCCATTTTAAAACAGCTGGCTTAGATGTAAATAGAAATAACTGGGACTTGGTAGATGATTTTAACTGGTTGGCAAGTGATAAACCTTCACCCAACTGGTATATTTTGAAAGAAAATGAAAGAAAGATAACTGAGTTTGATTGATGTTATAATAAACAGGTAGAAAATGTAATGTGATCTGTCATAATACAGTCATGAAATTATTAGAATAGTAATAAATTTTGACTTTCTAAGAAGTGTCTGAAAAATGTAGAACACAAAGCATTTTCTTCAAAATTAGTTCTTCAGTAATAAATTATTTTGCATAATTTTCTCTTTCTGTTTTTTCTGTTACAAATAAAATGACTTAATTGCAGTAATGTGTTTATACTTTACAAATCACTTCCTCTAAATTTACCTTAATAAAGTTACTTTTTTTGAATAAAATTATGAAAATGAAAATGTTCAGAGGTGTTGGAACTAAACTTGGGACCATCTCCATTATACATTTGTTGTTACCTTTTGAACTCTAAAAACAGATTATTATGTCTTGGAAGCCTGGTATCTGCCTTTTGACATACTGGCTTTGAAACATGTTCCTCTTTTATTAGTTTTGTTAATCATTTACACTGACAGTAATTGAATTCAAAGTCATCTCACCTGAGCATCTTTTTGTTTCTAATAGGTTCTTAATTCTAAACAGAAAAATGTCTTATGAATGCATATGTGATCACCCTCACAATGTTGTTTGGACAGTACATGACATGTTGCTGAACAGTACATACACATAAATATATATTTTCAGTACTTTCTATCCCATCCGGCATCCCTGTCAGGTGCATTTTCCAGGGGGATAAAACAGCGGGGGAATGTAGCTGACCTCTTGTATCGACCTAATGCCAGGGTTAAGAGTATGGAGTCATTCATCTACTGTACCATATGCCTTCAATACATTTTTTTATTTTTCATGTCCGTTTATTAATTAATGATCAAAATCCCTTATTGGAACGCCTTTATGACCTCCAGTTATGACACACCATCACATGACACACACTATTGTATACTGTTCCTTTCTGCTTTCACTCTTGCTTGTAGTTGCACGATACACAAGTTGCTTCTACAGTGTGGTATATAAATATAACTGTTGTTTTACTTTTACTTTTCATACACTGTATATCATTTTTGTACTTTGTTATTTTAATACTTTTCAGAACATTGTAATCATATTACATTTATAGGGAATGCTGCATCAAATTTTATCTGTACTGCAACCTTTAAGCCATGTAACAACATAGAAACCTAATTTTAGCCTAATTTATTTACTCAAAATCTATGTTCTATACATATAATTGATGTGCACTCCCTGAAGATGACCTAAAGAGGGTCAAAACATGTTGGAGTTGTAATATTTTAATTGTAAATTGTATATAATAATATTTTGCATTTTGTTGTTGTTGTTGACTTAGATAATTAGTCTTCAAGGCAAGTACAGGACAATTAACCTTTCTTTACTATCTGTTGAGCAGCATGGGCATTATGTGCAGAGTCTACATGGTAAAGTGTATTAATTTTGAAGGACAAGTAACAGAAATATTGTAAGCCTTCATAGCACAGGAACAGTCTACATTTTTTACTTCATTTCATCTGGGGAAGCTTCGTAGTTCTTAAATATCAGATGGCTGCTCTGGCGAAAGTCTTTTAAGTGTGTCAGTTATGTCCAAATTTGGATGTTGCCTGCAGAGTCTGTAGTATGGTACAGCATGTTATTTTTGAGGACAAATGGAAGAGAAATTAAATTCTAATCCTTCAGAAGCTTAAATTGTTACTTCACAATGTGCTTTTAGGGACTGTTACTTAGTGAAACCCTATCATTTTTAGAACAAGAAGTGAATAAAGGACTTTGAAAACTGAATGGTGAATTAAAATGGAACTTGAAATGTATATGTAGTGTGCTGTTAATAACAATTTTTGTTTTGTTTTGTGAACCTTTAAAGAAGTGTGTCCTTTTTCCAGTACAAGCAATTTGGCAGTTCAGTTTTATAAAGGATTAAAAATTTATAATTGTGCTAATACTTAATTCAGTTATATCTCTCAGATGATTTCTGACAGTGCGAATGTATATGCCTGGTACAGATTTGGTTTGGTGGGCACTGATACAGACACAGCTCTTTCTAAATGGCCACCACTGTAGGTTGTCCTCCCATTTCTGGCTGAGGATGAAGACATCCAGTTTCTGAAACGAGATCTTTAGCCTGAGACAATGAACAGTGTCCAAATGATGAAACATCGGCTGGTTTAGCTTTGTCATTACATATCTGGCGTATGTCAGAGGTACTGTTTCTGTAAATTTTTTACTCATTCCAGGAAAATGCAGAGATAGTGTTTGCCAATAGGTCATGTGCTCTTGCCCCTAAATACTGCTGAAATCTCACAAGACTATGATCTGAAAATATAAGTATTGTGAGCTGAATGTCCCATAATATTTTTTACCAATGTGCCTGTTCCTTCAAGGTCTATGCAGTGCAAGAAGATTTTGATCTACTGGTTTTGTTTCGGTTCATGGTTGTAATTAAAAAAATCAATGTTACTGCGATCAAGAAACGATTTAGTGTTGATTGCTATGCGTAATAGTCATATTTCGCTGTTTCGAAGCGCAAGTACCCAGTTGGCAGTATTGTTGAGAAGTTGGTCACGAGAATGATTTTTTGTGATTGGTAACAGCAAGTACAATGTAAGTCAATGGTATCGTTAATGTTCAAATTATGTGCTTTGAAAATGAAGATTTTCTAATCTGTGCTATAAATGTAATTCCTCATTAATAGTGTGGATTTATTAGCTAGAATATAGATTATATTAGAGATTAGCGTTTGAAATTTATTTTTTATCCGTCCACTAGTATTTCGTCTTTCCGTTGATGGGCGGCCTGGAAGCAGCACAGATCATCTAGCAGGAGTATGGCGAAAGCACTATCGGGTTTTGTGGCGAAAGGCCCTAGTCTAGTGAAAGGTAATGGTATTAAAAGTGTGAAAAATGCTACGTAATGTTTAAAATTCTGTTATTTGTGTACTTTACTGCCCTACACTTTTACGGAAGACCAGTATTAAGTATACATTAGCTTCACGAAATCTGTTGCCCAGAAATTTGATGTTGAAAGACTGCAGGTAAATAATCATTGTGTTATTACAGGTGTTATTGACTCCGCTACTCCAAAGTATAATCTTTTTATGAAGTATGCCAGAGTTGAACTGGCTCCGCCAACTCCTGCAGATATTCCGCAGATACGATCTGGAATACAGAAACTGCTCACAGGGTTCCGAACTGGGAAGTGGAAGGAGACTACTGTAAAAGTGTGTATATGGTTCCCCTGTAGAATAATAAACACGTACATTTAATCGAAATAGCCTGCATGTTTTTAAAGGGATTGTTGTCTTCCATGAAGTTATTTTTTGCAGTGGGAAATGTAGGTACCAACGTTCCCGAGGAATTGGTAATATCCATCGTATGTACTCTCCTTCCTTCGAAACGTTGGTGCACACCTACTGAACTGCATGGTATCCCATATCAGAACACAGTGCTTGACTTAATATGAGACATATTTAGATACAAATAGTATGGCTGAACACTTTAATAGCAATCAACTGCAGGAAATTCATGACATTTTTATTTACACGTTTGATTGCCAGTACCCTGAGAAACTCGGTTCTTTAGTAACCAGTGATGAATAATAAAAGTTGAAATTGTGGGATAATCCATAGCACCGGTTTCAAGAAACGTATATGACATATATTGTTTTCAGTGGAATTGATTATAAAGTGCCCAAGGAATGACTTTAATAGTAACTGAAATTGATTAGTCTTAAGTCTGATTTTATATATAAATTATCAGAGTGGCACAGAACATGTCCAATTGAAAATGAACGAGTTTGTAATGACATATTGGGCAGTCCGAATGCCTATATTCTATCATACTGATGGGTGCCCTTTGGTCTGCAATCTTTTTTTGTAGTTTCACCTTTCCTTTTTAAATTGTTCAAAAGTACAAGGAACTTTAAAAAAATTAGGTAACACTCTAATGCAAGGAAATTTATTATGATATTGATTTATACACCACCCATGGATAGCAGATGGCACCTTCATGTAGTCAGTCACCACTGATGTTTCAGCATTTGTCCCACTATGGGACTAAGGTGTGTAATTCACTGTAGAAGAAATTGGTGTCAAGTTCCTCTTGCCTTTGGGTGACAGCTTACATACATATACATATTCACAGATCCATCATCCTCACAAGTTGGATTGAATGCAGATTTCATCATGAAAAGAGCTAAATTGCAATATGCAGTCAATTAAAATCATTAAGTTACAAATTACACAAAATTAGTAAGAACACGGTAAATTACAAAGAAAAGATCATAGGCACACAACAGTTCAAAGCAACTATATGCATTACAGCATAATAAAACAAGTTAAATAAGAATGTTTATATGTCTACATAGTTATGACCAGTAGATAGAAGTTCCTCAGTGGAATAAAAGACATTTTTAACAAGGTAGTCTCTTGTCTCTAGTCTTATTCTTGTTGTGCTTTTGGGCAATTAGAATTACAATAAATACAGTCAAAACACAACTGTTTATTATTTTCAGGTACATGTTTCAGCCTAAAAGGCTGTGGACAGGTTTAACACAAGAAGGGAATATATATTTACAGTTTATACAGAATTGCAATCTCAAACTTCACAATTTGTATTGTTATATGGGCATATATAAAATGGGAAGAACAGCCATGGTAATAGAATTTGTATAACTGTGTTGCATAATTGGGGGTTACATTATTCCAAAGGCATTCTCGGTTACAATATATATTAGCATTGCAACTGTGTAATTTGCTTCCTAAATTCTTACAGTAGGCCTTCAGATACCAACAAGATAAGATGTTGTATATTCTCTACAACATTTTTTACAAGTGTGTCTCATAGTAATAATATTATAAACATACAACATCCAAGTGAATTGATTATGGGAACAAATCACTCTCCAATAGACAAAAGGTTTTAAATATGTTACTTGCTTCCAAATAAACTCTAATTTCATTCACCTCATCCCATTTGAACATACTATAAATAAATAAATACTATTTTCAGGTCATCAAAAATCTCAAAACAAGACACATCCAACTTAAATGCCTTATCTTAGAGAAAACTCCACCTTCAGTATGTGAGATCACTATAAATTTGTACAGGCCGCCCTCAAAAGACTAACCTACAATTCTTCTGATTTTATCTTTACACATTTTAAAACTGTGAACATAGTTAAATAAATTCTGTGCCCAAAGCTATTCTTCCCAAGTTATGTGTACAAATTCTGATTTTTGAGATCTCAGTTCTATATAAAGTGTGTATATATATTTTATTCTTGTGGTCAACCTGATGGCCTGTTAAGCTGAAACATGCAGTTGAAAGTCATAGAGTAAATTGTTGTGTTTTGACTGGATTTATCATAATTCCAAATATCCGTAAAGTATTTTTTGTCTTTTATGTTTCTGTTTAGTCTTGGAAATGCTTTTTGTCCCAAGATGTAATGGAGAGCTGGAAGTATGTACCATTTCTGTATTGCTTATTGTGTTTCAGGAAGCATGGCTGAACTCCCTTGTAACAGCAGAAGTTGTGTTTTGGTTCTTCATTGGTGAATGCATTGGGAAGAGGAGCATTGTTGGTTACCATGTGTGATGTTTTCGACAGAAAATTATCATAATGGATTTTGAATGCTTTTGTAGCTATGTTTGTTGAAGTGTATATGTTATTATTGGTAGTGTACAAATTCAAATATAAATTATAATTCTTGAAACTTAGAGCTCATTTTATTTCTGAATAATGAAGAAACAGATGTGCATCAATTTGGTGACTTCACAGTTCATGCGTTCTAACGTTATTGGTCTGTGCTGCACAGCTGTTAGGGGCATGTGCATGCAGTCCAGTTAGCCATGCATTGCATTTTTTTCCATACTAATGCCATTCCTCTTCAATCTCCCTCCAAGATACTATATTTTGAGATGCGATGCTGTGGAGTTTGCTGCAGAAGCAAGAATGACCAAAATGAACAAAATTTATCACAGTTTGGCCATGCATGTGAGAGTTCTATAGCTTTCTTTCTTGTTTCATTATAGAACATACATGTTTAACAGTAACATATTCATCTTAGTCTTCAGACAAGGCAGAGAGTACTCATACCATTTGAAGTGTTGAGAAACATCAAATACAAATAGTCCACAATACTTTCAACAGACTATATTTTACCATAATATTATTACATATACAGTTAAAATGTTTTTCTATTGTAAACCAGAAAAGCAATGGTCATTTACAGAGTTCCACAAATGTATTGTTCAGCTTACCAGCAAAAGTTACTGAGACTTGTGACAAGTACAAGTATATTTATGGTCTGATCTAAATGTATATATAAAGTGTCTGGAACCATAATCATATAGATGACCAGTCTACTTTTCACTGTATGAAACGTGTTAAAAAAACTTCATGACAAAAGAAAGTGGAATGCTCAAATTTCAGGATTGTAAAAATATCAAACGTTGTAATGAACATAATCCTACTCATCAGAAAGCTCTTTAAATGCTTGCATGTTCATGGCTTGTTAACTAAAAAGTAGGAACATTACCATTCTGATCAAAACAGTGCCATCTCTTTACTGGTGACAATTTAAGTAGTATGAACAAATTTTTGAGCATGAACAATACTGTACATACGCCAAGTTTTACCACTACACAATAGTAACAGTTTTCAGAATAATATGCAAACTAGATACAACTAGAAAGACTGTCTTAGTACATCTAACACACAGCAGAACCTTCCATCACACACTTGTGTTTCATTGTGAAAGATCAGTAAACGCTGACTGGTTCATATAATTTTGAATATACTGTCTCTAAAATTAACTACACAATTGGTAGGCCTTCAAACATGTATTATCAGTATTATGCCAGCTACTTTCATGTACATCTCCTTCCCATTTTATTTTGCATAATGTAAAAGACTAATTTATGTACACCATGGTAAATTCACACATGAAACAGCCTGAAATATATATATATATATATATAATTATGCCTGGTGACACTAAAAGGGTAAACATATAGATAAGATATATTTCATCAAACTATCATCACAGTGCTCAAATTTTTTGTTACAGTATTCCTTTTAATTATCCTCTACATGTTTTGTTTACAGTCCAAACATGTAGGAGGTAAATCAAAGAAATGATTATAACAGTGATGTTTGTTTTTAATATGTCTACTTAAGTGTAGAGCTAACCCTTATCCAGCTAATGTGGATAATATGGTGAGCTCCTAATTATGCCAGCAGATGGGATTTAATTCAGTGTTTAAAGGGTTAAAGAGAAACAACTAGTATTCAATGCACCACTCACTTTGCAAATACATAATGTTAATGAGGTATCTAGTTTCAAAGTGGCTAACCATTCAGTTCAATAGATGCTTTAACAAATAATGGGATGGCTCAAACTGATTCATACTTGTGAATCATAAAAGAACTGACCATTGAGACCCATTATGACCAGTTCAGATATTCATTATACAAATGACTTGTTCAATGAAGGTATGCGTTATTAAAATTTTGCCCACAACTGGACACCTCAATGGAACTGTGCTGTAGATAAGTGCCAGTATTTCATAAGACATGAGCACAAATCAGCAAATTCATGTGCTGAGCAGATAATAGTATTTTCATTGCAATTAATATTTCACCAAATTCACATATCCTCAATTACACGCTAATTCAATTATGCTACTAGAAACGTTAATGACAGAATATTAGTATATAAAAGGAAAGCTGTAGAACAAGTCTGATACAAAGTAAAATTCTACAAGTACTTTGTAGAGGAAATTATAGACGCCTGCTTAGCAGAATAGTGATTAAATATCTCACTGCTTATGATGTTTGTTCTGAGTTTAAACTTGTTGGCTTCAAAGGACTGTTGTCTTCTGTGATGAAACACTGCAGCCTGAGAAGTGTACCAGCATTTCAAAGGATCCTGCTACATTGATCACTACTATAATGATGGTGGCAGCAGGATCCTCTGAATTGCACACTATCAGAACTGCTGATATCACCCACAGAGGAAAGTCTGCAGAATGGGATGGTCTTCTGTTTTTCTTTTACACAGTAAATAGCAATGTCTGGTGTCTCAGCATGGAACTAACACAAGGTTTTGTATTTTACTCAGTTGTGTTTATCGTTTTGTATTACATAATTACACTATATTCTAGGAACAAGGAAGTTGGCAATGCGTGCACAGTCATGTCTTTATGTAACAACTTTAACAAGACTGGTAAAACTATATAATGAATTTACCATACTTCCTGAAACATGAATTTTGATTTCTTATTTGTTAGGTTCTTACAGTTGTCCATTTGTACAAATACATTCCACACAAAAAGCTTTTTTGTATATCTGTTATACATTCAGGTAAGTGTTAAATACAGGGATGCTATCAAATCTACAGCATTTAATTTTCTGTACATACAGAATAAATATGTGACACTGTATTCTCATTTGAGGACCCTCTATCTAAAGGTAATTTACCACTGACATCAAATTTGAATTACTTAATTCATAAGATATGAAAATTATAGTTTTATAGCACATTACTGAAGCATTTAACTATTACTTAGGGTGAAGGTCACTCCATGACATGCCTGGGCAGGTACAGAGGGGAGGCAGAGGTGTAATTCTAACCTATTTGTACCTCAGTGCTGGAAGGAAGTGCATGGTCAGCACCACACTCTGGCCACTTTACCCTGAGATGCACCGAACACTCACTGTACACGAAGCTGGGCAGACCTTGGGACCAGTCTGAACGGCACAAAAAATCTTGCGCCCACTGGGACTGGATCTCCAGATTGTCCAGCAATCATGCTATGCCAGTCACCGTGACTGCTACACACTAATCCATAAAATGCAGAGTACCAAGTCAATATTCCTGTAAACAGTTCTGTAAACTGTTATGAAAACTATACAAAGATTATTGAGAAAGGTAGTAAAACAATAATTACAGCCTGAACAAAATGACTGTTGCCCATTGAACCTTTGCGTGTTTCTGGCTTCTACAACCTTGAAATTTAATTTCAGCTTGTCTCTTACGAAATCCCAATAAAAGAGGATGCAACCAACTGCATCAAATGTACTCAGAACTGATAAGAGCAAATGTCCTAGTACGGTATTTATATTTAAATAATGTATTGTGTTATATAAAAAAAATTCACACCATTTCATCACAAACAGGACTCACTAATTTTTTGTAACTTCAGTACCTTGGTTTTCTGTTTTACACTGTCAGCTCCATTTCAGCACAGTAAAAGAGCATTTCCTAGCATTCAGTGTAGTTATAATGCAGCCAACATAAATTCAAGGTTCCATGATGCACGATGCCAGTATATCACATACAGTAAATGTATAATGTTGTACTGCCAGTTCAGACTCAATTTCATAAACCTCCAATTGTGGTAGGTAAATGTATCAGACATACGATTGCGCAGACTTTATACGTGACATATGTTGCCTGGCCAAGAAACACATTTTTGCTTTTGATGTGGTTTTACAGAATAATATCTCATCTGTATTTATAGGTGCAGAGGTGGGACGATGCAAATTCCACTAAATAGTAAGAAGTGTGCTCAGATGTTTAGGGGGATTTATTTTAACTGATAAAAGAAACTAACTACAACCCACCCCCATAAATAAGCTTCAGCAAGTACTGTATGCATTCATATGGTTATTTTGCTGCACTTTACAAGCAAAGCCTGCCAAATGAATGTAATATTTTGGAGTTATTCTTTATAAGAAAATAAACCAACATTATAAAGTTGGATGCATGCATAAACTAGGGCACAAGAAACTACATGGTTTATGTACTGAGATTCTGGAGGGAAGAAAAAAAAATTGTACTCATATGTGCAGTGTTTTGACTTCATTGATTCAACATCGTTACATTATCTTGAGTGAATACCACTATATGCAGTATATCTTTAACTACTGATGATAGTGCAATACCAGTTTGCTTATACAAGACAAGTCTGCCAAGTGTTGTATCATCATCCCAGCACTGAAATGTGATGTCTGCCTTATCTGTTGTATCTCATAAAGAATAGTCATTCAGTGTGTGTTTGAAATGTTTCCTGTAAAACAGTTTGTACTGTTGCAATACTATTTTAAAATATGCATAATGGGAAAAATGTCAAACATTTTCCTCTCGATTGGGAAGCCAGAAGCAAGCATTACAGATTGTTTTAAGTTTGTGTAACTGATGGATTTATTGATTAAAAACTCGAATTTTTTTCAGATAAGGCACAGCTAAAGTAAACAGGATAATGAACAGCCACAATACTGATATAGGTAATCCCCATGCAGTTCATGATTTTCACATGCGTAACCTTGAAGTCAGAGTCCATGTCGAATGGATGCACAGTCACAGGACCCATGTTTTTTTTTTTTTTTTAAAGAACAAAATTCCACCTCATTCATTTTTC
>Ga0136643_10005627_pt1 | contig 17730 bp, 16 predicted proteins | sample TergutLab28metaG_FD_96883 | JGI IMG/M metagenome (GOLD analysis project Ga0136643, IMG submission 96883) | Labiotermes labralis P1 segment gut microbial communities from Petit-Saut dam, French Guiana - Lab288 P1 (version 3) (version 3) | ecosystem: Host-associated > Arthropoda: Insects >... | reverse complement strand
TATAATACTAAGCCTGTACATGACTGTGCGGGGCATTTAAATGGCCGCAGCGCACCCATTTGGTGCGTTCGTAAGATACCGATTTAAAAGGATCGGGTGCGTTCGTCGGATAAAGGTTAAAGGTTAAGGTCAAAAGTCGGAAGATTCAAATTCCACCCCGACTAACGCCAAGAGAGTTTGTATAAAGACGCTTGCACAGACGTAAAAACAAGAGTAACCAGTAAGTCTGGGAGAGGCAGATGTCTGAAGCGATTCTTCATTTTGGCACACTTTAATATTATCATCGCTTACCTGGGCTGAAATACCAATTGTATTTCAACTAGAATCTACTCAACTATAAATACTATAGTAGCAGCTTTGAATAAAGTAGCTCCAGTGGTCATCGCCAAACAAAGTCTGAGTACTTTGGTCTACGCCATGACCAGCCGTTCCTCGTCCAGGCACGTTACACTACAGTTTTGCCCTTATTGTATATCGTTCGACACCACACAAGACAACAAAATTTAGTCCTTATTACTTCTCCACGGTCGGGAGATGAGATTACCTATTACGGACGATCTGTCCGCCCGAGTCAATACGGACAGAGCGGATTGCATGTCCGGAAAACCCGTAGATGATCATACTCGTGTGCTTGCCGAAGCATCTAAGGTGGTTCTGGATCATAACAAAATTTGCAGGGAAAAGCAAAGAATTCTATACGACAATAACACGAAATTGATAACCTTTTCGGAAGAAGATTACATGAACATAAAAGAAATAGCCATAGGAGTCCGGAAGAGCAAGAAATTTCGCGACAGATGGCGTGGACCCTTCCTAATAACAAAGAAATCTTTGTTTGTAACTACCAAATTCCATTAAACCCCAGTAAAACGGCTGTAGTTAATGTCAATCTGATGAAGTGTCACTGTCCACCCTCGAAGCAAAGAGCGACTAAAACTGAACCGAACCACAACCAAAAAATGTTACCCACGGAGAAGAAACCTGATGGTGTTGACTACGAGCCAGCCGATATCGTAGTAGAAGCTAGGTCACTTCCGCTCTCTGTCGGGAGTACCCAGGACGATTAGGAAGTAGAAGACAGGAACGTGACCATAGATGAGGCAGATGAACTCAATAACACGGTACAATAACCCACATGGAGACCTGGACAAGCGGAGGATGATGAATCTACGTGGGGTGCTAATACATCCTTAGCCCGATCTACTTCCCGATGTCGTAGGACGGAATCGACAGTATCGTTTGAAAGAGGGGTATTTTCATGTGCCGAATTGGAAGCGATTTCTTGTTACAGCGGCTGAAAGGAAGCATGTCAGGCGACGCGCGCTGTCATAACGTTTTTTTTTGCAAGGCAAGGCGCCGAAAGAAATTCACGACACTCTGACAGAAACATTAGAATACGCACCATCGTATGCCATCGTCAAAAACTGGGTGACCCTGTTAAAACGTTGTGATTTTTCCACATGTGATGCGCCTCGTTCTGGACGACCCAAAACAGTGACAAACCCGGAGATTATTAATCAAATTCACGAGCTAATCTTGGAAGAACGCCGGATTTCGGCTGAATCAATAGCTGAGCAAATGGGCGTCACACGTGAGCGGATTGGTCCATCATTCATGAAGGTTTGGAGATGCGGAACTCTCCGCGAAGTGGGTGCCGAAATGACTGAACGCAGATTAAAAACGTCACCGGTGCCAGTGGTATGAGCAAATTAGAATGTTTTCGGCTCGATCCAAATGATTTCTTGTCGCGATTGGTGACCATGGACGAAACCTACATTTATCACTATGACCCGAAGGCAAAGCAACAATTAATGGAGTGGCGGCATAGTGGCTCACCCCGCCACACGAAATTCCGAGTGCAAAAATCCACTGGAAATTTTTTCGCCTCGATTTTTTGAGATCAAGGCGGCATCCTCCTCATTGATTATCTTCCAAGGGACCGAACTACCAACGCGTAGTATTTCTCATCTCAGCTGGTGAATATTGAAGGACATTTTGAAGGAAAAACGCCGCGGGAAGTTCACCAAGGGGGTCTTGTTCTTGCACGACAATGGCCCGGCTCAACGGGCACTTGCATCCCAGAAGAAACTGGCCTACCTGGGCTTTCAATGTCTTGATCACCCACCCTATTATCCGGATCTGGCCCCGTCGGACAACCATCTGTTCCGTGGAGTGAAAAAATATTTGAAAGGTCTCAATTTTTCTTCGACGCGGAGGTCATTCCTGACACGGAGTCCTGGTTAGACGATCAAATTTCTGAATTCTTTTGAGTGGATTGTAAAAGTTAGAGCAACGGGCTGAGAAGTGTATTGAGCTTTGTGGGGTTTATGTTGAATAAATCCTGATTTTGTTCGCTGTAGCTTGTTTCCTTCCTGGCCGGGCTAAGGACTTATCAGCACCCCTGTATAGAACTGGACTAACCCTACAGCAATATGAAGTAAAGCAGATCTTTGGAAAAAAATACTTGACAGCTGCAAATGGGACAAACTGTAACACTCTCATAACCAGGTTCTGGCACTTGCACTGTATGCTTCTGATAGCTTTTAGTTTTGCAGATAATTGAACAACAGTGCAGGATCCCCACTCCAGAGTAATTGTAACTTCCCTAATTAATGTCCTCTACCATATTCAGAAAATCCTGCCATGAAACAGCTGAATCTGAATACAGTCCATATTGTCTCACTGTGTTGGTGTATTGTCCACTGCAATATGATTCAGTCAGTGCCCAAGTCTCCTATGTGATCTTTCCTTACGTTTTCCAGCAGGTTCTCTGTATGACTTCATAACCTCTACATAATTGCTGTATATTCACCACCTCATAGCAGTGAAGTATGTTCAGTGCACATTTTGAACGTTTACGTTTTTATATTCTCGGATTTGCGATATGAAGTGTAAACATTAGCAATGAGTTGTTAAACAGCTTCAGTTGACATTGTTGATTGAATGTAATCAATATACTGTGTATAAAATGAAGTTACCCCCCCAAAAGTCAAGCAGTCATTGGAGGGGAATTAAAGGTGCACTTATATTCAGTTCATTCGAGGGCAATAGATGAGTTGATGAAATGAATCCCATGCCCCAGTCACCTTTGCACACGGGAAATAAATAGTACTCATATGGGGCACCTGTTGGGCCTCGGTGATTGTCTGGGGGTTACAGAGAATGTCACCTGTTCCAAGACTCAATTAACAGACCGTCAAGCATGTAACGAGTTGCTATACCCACTGCCCCATCCTGGCCGCTTAACAGTAGTAGTTTGTACCTATGATAATATATCCTTAGGATAATCCTGAGAGTTTTGGAAACAAGCGTTTTATGTGACATAAAGGCAGTACCCGACTTTCTTAAGCAATTCGATCCTGAACACGTGATCAAAAGTTGAGCAACAGACTTGTATGTGATAATGAGGGTTCCGTTTCAAATGCTTAAAAGTACATAAAATTCCTATTTATGGACAACAAACAAAACACTGTAGCAACAGTTGATATATTCATGCATTAATTCAACGAGGGGAAATTGTTCACGTTCCTACCATCACACGAGCCAAGAACCATCCATAATTCTGATGTACTACGAAACTCATCAACCATTAATAACCTTAGCAGCGTATTTCTAAGCATTTTCATACGTCTGCTGTAAAATACAATAGCCACTTTCTAGACGCCAATTACGTATTCCCACCATCATGCAACAGGTCAGTTCTCTTCCACCAGGTTGCGTTACCAGTGGCCAAGATAGCCAACAACTGAGAACACTAGCCTTCACCAGAATCGGCCAACTTGAAAACTCAACCGTCCACACCACCATCAAAGTTGTAAGTCGGGTTACGAAATATAAACAATACAGACTTTCCAGTTTCATACTTATATCACGCACCTGCTCTGGCATTTTTTTTCTACAGCCCTAGCTGAACTAGGGCTCCTCGTTTTCAACGTTTCGTGATCACACGCATGGTGGTTTACATTGTTTTACTCTACACTTTAGTCGCCAACAAATTTTAAAAAATCCGAGCGAATGATGTTGAAGTCTGTACAACTTCACTCGCTACTTGCTGGTTAGTTTACCATCTCGCTTGTAAACTCTCTCAGTGTAATTATTACGGCCAGTAAGTACATTGTGATAAAACACCAAAATTCTTCACTTCATCTCTGAGATGTCGAATGATGAACTGAAATACTATTAGCTGTCCAGCCTTTTCATTCCTATGTGTTACAAGCACGACTCGTTTACTCGCTGCGCGCGCACAGTCTGGTGACTGAATTCGATTAGTAACCATGAATGCCCCGGCGGAAGTCGTACCCGCAATCCCAGGAAGCAATCGGGCGAAGATCCAGGCCGTATTCCAACAGGTAATTGGGATCAGCCTTTCTGGTATTTAGTAGCAGCCTGTTGGTTGGACAGTTCTGCTACATATTGGAGATTATAGAAAGGTTAAGCGATTGGTTTATGAAACTGTGCACTCCCTGATAATGGGTCAGACAGGCCAGAAAAAAACATACAGGCATTGACATTTTAAAACATTCTTGTAATTCTAATGAATTGTGTGTATATATGTTGGCTTACATTATAATGATTTAACAAAACATTCCTGTCAACGTACTTTGCCGGTAATTGAAATTTTTATGTAATTAATTATTGAATTTGATACGAATAAAATTATATACATACATTTTTCAAGAAATTAGTTATATTATTGTATATGTACTAGCAACGCCACGTTGCAAATGTAAACGGAATGCCAATGAGAGGGGTCAATGTAAGTATGGTAGTATGATCTGTGGTAAGGGGTCAGCCAATGATATATCGTCTTTAAATACTAGATCATCTGTGGTCTTTAATGTGTATTAGGATTCTGAGTGTCGGCGTGGTTGGTATGTTTGGCTTAAGGGTATAGTTTGTGTGTAAAGTTCTTAATAATTATTTACTTGTTAAACACCAAATGCTATGTTTCCAGAAAGTGTAAGTAATAATATCGAACCATAACGTACATTACGTGAATAAATAAGCTCATGCAACTGAACTCTGAAAAATAAATCATGGACTCTTAACAGCGAGAAAAGTTGGTGAAGTTAGGGGTCTCACAGTAGTTTGAAGGAAAGATAGATCGGTTTTTAGGTTATGTGTGGATAGTGTTGAACGAGATGGGGCGGTATTAGTTGCGTTAAGAGACATGGAAGAAATGTGTGTATTTGGACCTGTTCCTAAATGGAACTTATTCTCCGTTAACACTGTAATTGGTTGTTAGTTGTCAAGGTCTGTTATGCTTGTTGGTTGCCTGCCTGAGAACACTGTGCCTTGGAATTTCTTCCCAGATGTGTATCAGTGAGTACTTAAGATGATGGTTTTCTGTCCCTCTTGCAGGCTGCTGACTAGGTAACATTATGTTCTAGACAAGTGCATTACCTTGAACACAGTAGTATATGGGTTAAGTACAGTACAAGAATTGTATGCCTTTAAAACACATAAAATAAGTAATGTTCACTGAGTGTAGAGAAAAGACATCAAAATCTAATTGTGTGGTTAAGTTAAACCATGTAAATGACCAATTAATGGAAGGGGTTGGAAGTTCCATGTCTGGCTGCTCAAATATGTCCCAGTATTCAACCATGATTAGTCCTAGTCTAATAACAGCACTGCTAGCAATCAGGAAATGTTTATGTCAAGACACTGGAATTGAGATCAGTTCAACTTCTCTCAGCTGAGTGAGCACAGCCGTAGTTCTGATGTAGTTTCCGGTTAAAGTGATTGTCTGGTTATTGTAACCTTGGTTATTTATAGAACTTACTGAATAAAGTTTATTATTTATAAGTGAATGGCTCTGGGTTAGAATGTTGAATGAGTGCAAGTTTGGATGTCCTTGATTACTTATGTCCATCCTGCAGAGATGAATGTTTTGTGCTTTGTTAGGTACACATTCCTCAGGGCAGCTACATTTCACTTTATCTCTTGTCTCGAAGTTATCACTTAGGTTGCTGTTTTCTAGTGTCTGAGTTCCTGCCAATTCCAGTTGTATTCTAACTCCTGTACATTTTCTTTGTGATTTATTACACCTGTAACAGTTAATGTTTTTACCACTCTTGCAGACATGTAAATCATACCTCTGTTACTAGAGTAATAAAACACTCTTGGTCTAGTATCAACATGAATTATTTTCACTGCCCACATTCAAATACGCTGTGAATGTCTATATGCTATCTTAGAAATATGTACAGACATTTCTTCATAAATATGTGTTTAATCACTACTTATAATAATCGTATTTGTTGTCAGATGTGGACAGCACAAGTATTATCTTGAAAGACCTTTGTGTCTGAAACTCAATCTCCATCATGTGATAAACAAGTTCAGCTTGAGAAGCCACTTTGCAGGCTTCCAACAGGAATGCCACAGATTGTACTGAGACAAGTTGAGGAAATATTTCCTGGTTTAAGGAAGGATTGGTATTTTGTACAGAAACAATTTTATTGTCTCCATAAATGCTGTGGCTGATGTGTGGGATGCAAGTTATAAACAGAATCAGGTGATTTGCAGATTTTTCATTTTCACTTCCACTAATCTGTTGTGTTCTTTGTGTGCATGAAACTTATTTCCATACTCGTAATTACCTGCACTTGTTTTTCGTGGACTATCCAGAACGTGAAACTTGCAGTAAAGCAGTACGCTGTATGAATGTTAGCTGTGGAGTACCTGAGCATAGTGTTACTATACGTGTTTATCATCAAGACAGTAAATATTGTGACACTCAAAATGTATTTTTGTTTTGCAGTACATTCAGATTAAATTAGAATGTTATTCCATTATGGTTAACTTCATGTATATAGGCAAGCTGAAGCAAAATATTGGTGTGGTTTGGAATGTAAGGGGATGCTATATCTGGGGTTTTATGAATGTTAAGGAGCGTATGCCAGTTAGGAGAGTTATACAATGGAACAGTGTAATTGGTTTGGTGTCCACATGAGATTTGTTGGGATAATGCAGGGGTGTAAAAATCCTGGTGACCATATTTTTGTACAGGGGCTTCTCTCCCTCTCTCTCTCCATATGTGTAATCATTAGGAAATGCGGCTTACAAAATTTTGGCAAATATAATTTTGAAAAAATTGTATCATATATTGAAAAAATTACCAGAGACTATCAGAATGGGTTCAGAGATGGAAGATCTGTAATTGGCAACATATTTGTATTGAAAATAATAAATGAGAAAATTTGGGAATATAATCAGAGTGTACAATATTTATTTATTGATTTTCAAAAGGCATATGACTCTGTACATAGAGACACACTATAGAAATGTATGGAAGAATTTAAAACTCCTAAAAAATTAATAAATATGTGTAAAACATGTGTACAAAAGACAAGAAGTGCTGTTAGTATAGAAGCAATACTGACATCCTTTTTTGAAAATAAAATGGGTTTGAAACAGGATGACTATCACCAATATTATTCAATTTGGCATTATAGAAAGTGATACAAAGTATAAAAATGGTTCCTAGTGCTATAAAGATTGGTAAACAACAGTTCAATGTGTTAGCATATACAGATGACAGTGTGTTAATAATGAAAAATGAAATAGAAATAAAAACTTTTTGTAGGTACAGAAAACATTGCCAGAAAGTTAGGACTACACATAAACCAAGGAAAACCAAAGTACGGTAGGGTCTCATTTTACGACTGGGTTATGTTCTCGAATATTTGGTCATAAATCGAATCATCATAAAACGAGTAGTATTTAAATGGTTTAAATTGAGATAGGTTCATGGGCCAAACAAATTAGCCAATAATTTTATAATTGACAATATTTTTTTACACTATGATGTACAATTTTGATTTAATGAATTAGGTGCATAAAAAAATTAAAAAAAATCAATCAGATCACTTTTTATTTTGTTGAAGAAGGCGCAGGCCATGGTTCAGAAGACGTCAAGAAAGAATGTAACGTCAACAGTTTTGATTTTTTCTTCTTTTCTGTCTTTTTGATGGATGTCATCGGTGGAAAAATCACAGTCAGCTCAAAAGAACTGTACTAAAATAGAAAAATAAGAAACACATGCACACCAGAAAAGAGCTAGAAGTACACTAAGTAGAGAAAGGACGCTTGAGTTGCGACAGTGATGCACCACAAGTCGGGAGTGCTTGGTCAGACTCGACAAGGGTCGTAAAACTGAAATGTCGCAAATTGAGACCCTATCGTATATGATAGTGGAATGGAAAAACTTTTCAAGACAAAATAAAATAGGACAATTAACAATAAAAAATTATACAATTGAGAGTTGAAAATTTTAAATATTTAGGTGTTATACTCAATGCAGATACCATCGCCAAATAGATTTACAAGAAAGAATAAAAAATGCTAACAAAACATACTTTATGCTACATAAATTTTTTAGAAAAAGAAATATAACTAAAAAACTAAAATTAAGACTTAAAAACACAGTAATTGACAAAACTTTAACATTTGCATCAGAAACCTGGATAATGACATAGAGAGATAGAAAACAAATAAACATATTTGAAAGGAATGTGTATAGAAGAATTTTAGGCCCAGTATATGACAATGAAAAAGAAAATTGGAGAATATTAACCAATAAAGAAATTTATGCAATGGTTAAAAACCTACTATGACAGAGATAATAAGGTTAAATAGATTATGTTCGTTGGGCATGTACAGGGAATGGAAGAAAATAGAATTCCCAAAATATGAATTTGGAAACAATGAGGCTGAGAGGTAGACCAAGAAATAGATGGCAAGATGAAGTGAGGGAGGATGGAAGACTGGTTGGTGGGAAAGGTTGGATGGAAAGGGTACATAACAGAGGAATGAAAGAAGCTCCTGAGAACAGCAAGGAATTGTCGCGTTCTGCACATGCCAATGGAATTAATGAATGAATATGTTGAATACTTATGCCACTTATGGTATTTGGAATGACGAGGTGGCTTCAAGATTTTTGTAATATTTGTTGAACCTGAAGGCTTTACAATATGATATTCATTGTGAGTTATAGAACTCTTTCCAGTAATTGCCACATGAGTTAATATAATAGATTCCTACTTAGCTGAGGGTGCATTTGCCCTCTAGTATGTCACAGAAAGCATTACTGTGCGCAGCGGAGAGCGAGCAGCATGCAGGTTACATATGGTTGTATTGTGCCTGCAGATAGGTGAAGCAACAGACTGGTAGGCAACAGGTGGAGGACGCTTCTGTGTAAGGCCTCACTGTTTATGTATACTATGTGACTCGTGTCATATTCCCCAATGATTCAGATGTATTACCTTCCTGAAATGCTGGGCTTGTGTAAGGAATGCATGCGGCTTGTCATCTGAGATGATTTTGTATTTAACACATGTTGAAATGAAAACTGAAGTAAATCTGTGTGATGCATTTCATATTCAGAATTGCTATAAACAATGTGATGCCTTATAACCATTATTTCAAAATACAGTGACAGAAAGGCTCAAGAAGAAATATCAGAAATTGCAGCTGCATGGCACACACATCACTGTAGGCTCTGTGCAGCTGCATGGCACACACATCACTGTAGGCTCTGTGCAGCTGCATGGCACACATCACTGTAGGCTCTGTGCAGCTGCATGGCACACACATCACTGTAGGCTCTGTGCAGCTGCATGGCACACACATCACTGTAGGCTCTGTGCAGCTGTATGGCACACACATCACTGTAGGCTCTGTGCAGCTGCATGGCACACACATCACTGTAGGCTCTGTGCATCTGCATGGCACACACATCACTCTGGGTTCTCTGCAGCTGATGCTGATGTGTCGGAAGACAACATGATGAAGAAAAGTTTATAAGTGTATCAGGTAGAGGTTTGATGTACAAGGAAGTGCAAAGAGAACTATCTATATAATAATGTCTCATCACTAGAGTGCAGGGAGATGTTACAATATACAACCTGCCCTTTAGTTTGTTATAAGAGTGGTAAATAAATACAGTATAGTCTCGGATCATCCAAGGAAATGGTGGGGAGAGTGGTGCATGGATAATTGAGAATCACAGATAGACCAATTTATTGAGCCACAAACAGACAAGACGACTAACATGTTTATTATGCGTGTAATACATATGTAGCTTATGAGCGGACGCTTATCGTGTACATAAAAATCCGTGATGTTTTTTGTATTGAGGGTTTTGTTTGAGAACTTAGTGCCAAATAAAGTTACTTCCCACCTTATAGTTGTCTGTTAGCAGCTTATGTTTGTGCATGGATAATCAGCAAACTGCAGAATCAACACACAGATAATGAAGAAGACACCATATGTGGGAAAAGTGCTAAGGAATGTGGATTACATCGTGAACAAACTAATAACAGATTACTTCGGGGTAATTCTTGCTACCGCTTAATTCACAGTGCATTTATATCCCATCTGCTACCTGAAAATAAAGAGTAGAAGTATAAAAATATGAGCATTTACCCATTGTTTTGAATGGGCGTAAAACTCTGTCTTTCACACTGTTGACAGGAGTGTGCAACAGAACCAGGTGCTGAGTGAAACATTTTGACAGTAAGAGGGTGCAAGTAACAAGCACCTGGTGAAAGCTGCATGCTGAGTAGCTTCATGGTTTGACTGTTCACCAAAAACTGTTAGGGTTAACATGGAAGATGCTGTGAATGGCTTATGTAGGATGTGACATGATGCATGGATACAAAGTTTTAATGAGGAAGCTGTTTGGGAAAGAACAACCATGTGAACTGTTGCTGGGTGTGTTAGAGAAATTGTGTGGAAACGTGCAGACTGGACATGTGGCAGACTGCAGTGAATGCAGTAATGAACCCTCATGTTAGAAAAAAGTGAGGGAATTTTGTGAATAGCTGAGCAACTCTTGGCTTCTCAGGTAGCACTGTGTTCCATGGTGTTAGCTGTTAGTAGTGGTTTTGAAAGCTGTAGGGAGAGAATCTACGAACCAACTACAATATTACTAGGTTTTTGGATAGGTTTTCACATTTGTTGTTATGACAGAGGACATGCTGACGGAATTGTATGTTGGTTTTACAGAGCTGCAGAAATTCACCGAAAGTTGTAGCTGGCTGGTATACTGGAAAAAGTACAGCATTGTCTGGTGATGTGCATGAAGGTGTCAATATAAACGTTGAGGTCACAGGTATGGATACAAAGGTAGAGGAGATGGCTGTGGTGAAAGTTGAAGAGGACACATTTATAGGTTTTAAAGAAGAGGAGATTCCTGTTGTGAAATTCATGGAAGGGACAGCCATCAATATAAAAAGAGAGGAGATTCCTTGGGATGTAACCTCTCCTACAGTAAAGGTTGAAGAAGATCAGGTGAGTTACACATGTGTTTGTCCATTATTAGATACATTTTATAAAAATTCCATAATACCTACCATCTTGTCATCTCCAGCTGTATCTGTGTCTGTCTGTCCTTCTGGCCATGTGAAACATCTGCACTGTGCTGAATGGAAATGCCTATGTTTGTGTTGTTTGAAACTGTAGTAAGAGGTTTGTGTGCAAGTAAATACAGAGAACAGTAAATAGATATTGATTATCTCATCACCAGACAGTAACAAAAATCTTTCACCTAAATATAACCAGTAAATTCTTATCAAATGTTAGGTAAGAAACACTAATTTTCTGTTTCTAGTAAATGCATGAAGTATAAAGAAAACTTTTTCCACTTGCCCATTTTTATGGTTGTAGAAGCATAAGAGAAGAACAAAAGGGATTAAATATGTCTAATAACAGGGTTCTGAGGAAAATATGTGGAATTAGAGGCAAGAAGTAACAGGTGATATTTGGGCAGAGAAAATGATAACCTTCACTTTGGAGAGGGTTCTTTGTACATGATGGAATGATATGAGAATTTGAGATCGGAGTTTATGTTGATGGTGGTTAACACTAATTCATATTTTTGTTGTGCCCCTGATTACTGAGTATAAAAGTGATGATACACTGGAAAGTCTTTATGAGGAAGTAGATCAGCGATAAGCAACCCACAGGGTACATGTGGCCAGCTGAGTTTATGTTTGCAACCCACATTATTTTTCAAAAAAATTTATGGTCTCCTATCAGAACGAACTACTGTGCCTTTGACTTGTTGAACTTAATGTGCACACGGTTAAATTTGGTGAACATTGCATGTTGTAAGAGAATTTGTGTATGTTGCATTGGAAAACATTGTATGCTGGAAACTCTATAGTGGAAGGAGTGAGAAAAATATGGAGTGGTAAGCTTCACCACCCCACCCACACTATACATTGTACTGATGATTATAGGAAGGATGTTGCAGGTGCAATTTTGTAGACTGAAATTCCATGTATTTCCTGAGGAATGACAGTGGCAAAAAACAATATTGAGCTGCATATCGGCATGAGGAATAGAGAAGGGTAGGCACTGGAGTGACCCATGCACTTTGACCATTATCAGTTTTTTCCAACCCTTTTGGTTTTGCATTCACCTAGATTAAAGTGCCGTATCATGCTGACAGATGTCCACAAAATCACCTGGTATCATGAAGTGATGACACAGTTGCCTGAATCTTAAGGTGACTAAAGCTCCAGTGTCACAAAGAATGTGGGCTGTTTCAGATGCATTCTTGCCTTGTCACATTCTGGAGTGTTTGCCAGCCCCTGTTTAAATAAATGTCCTTTTAAGTAACTGTGTCCTGTTAGCAACCCCATCATTATTCTTAGGTGTTGCTGGTTAGACTAAGCCCTTTCCCAGGTTTTTGCACAGAGGGTCTTTTTTAGAAAGCCTTCCTTTGTCCATGTATACTCTGCCAATGCTCCTAGTGTTTTCCGCTTGTCCAGTCCCTGATCACCCCCCTGGCAACCCCTACAGTAATACTAAGTGCAGGCTGAGGTCCTATGAGTAGATGTGAGGGGCTAATTTATCATCTATTTCATTTACATGAATTCCCATGTGTCCTGGCATGTATAGCATTTGGAACCTGTTATGTTCTTCCATTTTCACCAGGTTTGATGGCAGTCTCAGAGTAATTTGGAATTTATTTGGAAACTGTCAAGAGCTTTGAAGGCTGCCTGACTGAAAGAATGTAAATGTACCTACTTGTGTTGTCCTTTCCTGCTTTCTGCTTTATACAAGCCTTAATGCCACATATTTCACCTTGCAATACCATGGTGTGGAGCCCAAGACTGAAGCTGTACCCTGTCCTCAAGCCCCATCTATATACCCCTGCTCCAGTGCCTTAGTTGGTCTTGGACCCGTCCGTATATCAGACCGGGTCCCTTTTATTGTCTTGGTTGAACCCATTATGCCATTCAGACTTGTCAGAGAATTTGACTGTGAATGGCTTGTGGTGTATGTCTTGTAAACATCCTGTCAGATGGGTTTGTGCTCCATATCCTGAGATTTTTTGGTGTGACCAAGGGTAGTGAATTGGGCCTCCACTGCTGGCTGCATGTTAGTGTGTAGATCCCTGCCTATGCCTCCTCCTCGATTATCATTCGAAGAGGAAGAAGTCACAGGAGGACTTCTGTTGCAGCTCTTGGGGTTGTCTTCATCGCCCCTGTTATAGCCAGATGGGCTAATCTCTGTAACTTTTGAGCTCCATCCTGCAGACAGTGTGTGACCCTTGGCCACCCAACCATGCAGACATGTCAGTGTGGGTCTGATCACCATGGTGTAGATCTAGTGTGCCACTCTGGGTTTCAGACCACAGGTTTTACCAAATGTGCCCTAGAGATCCAACAAGCCCTGTAGGTTGTGTTCATCAATTTTTCGGCTGGGCCTTCCTAGTCGATTCCTTGTCCAGAATAAGTCCAAGATATTGAACCTCGGTAGTCAGAAGCAGTGTGTGTGTAGAGAGTGTTGGTTCCTTGAGGATGATGAAATCAAAGAAGATGCTATGAATGAGTTATGTAGCATGTGATATGATGCATGGATACAAATTTTTGGTGAGGAAAGTGTTAGGGAAAGAACACCCATGTGAAATGTTGATGGGTGTATTAGAGAAAGTGTGTGGAGGGTGCAGACTTGATTTGTGGCAAACTGTAGTGAACACAATAATGAACTTTCATGTTAGATGAAAGTGAGGGAATTTTGTGACTATCTGAGCAAGTGATGGCTTCTCAGGAAACACTGTGTTCCATGGAGTTAGCTGTTAGTAGTGGTTTTGAAAACTGCAATGGAGAGAATCTACAAACCTGCTACATTATTATCAGGTTTTTGGAAAGATTGTCACATTTGTTGTTATGTTAGAGGACATAGTGACAAGGAATTTTATGTTGATTTTACAGAGCTGCGCAAATTCAACGGAAGTTGTATGGGGCTTGTGTAGTGAGAGAAGGGCAACATTGTCTGATGATATGCATGAAGGTGTCAGTACAGATGTTGAGGAGGTCACAGTTATGGATATTAAAGTAGAGGAGATTCCTGTTGTAAAATTTGAGGATGAGACAGCCATGGATGTAAAAGAAGAAGATTTTCCTTGGGATGTAACCTCTCCTACAGTAAAGGCTGTGGAGGATATGGTGAGTTACATGTGTGTTTGTCCATTATTGGATACATTTTACAAATATCCCATAATGCCTACTGCCTGTTGTGATCTCCAACACTCTCTGTGTCTGTTTGCCTGTTTGGCCACATCAAATTGCTCCACTGTGATGATTATATTTCTGTTGGGTTGTTTGAAACTCTAGCAATGACTTTGTGTGCATGTACATCTAGAGAACAGTAAATAGAGGTTGATTATTTCATTAGCAGACAGTAGCAGAAAACTGTCACCAAAATATAACCAGTAAATCCTTCCAAAATGTTGTGTAGTGAAGAAACTTTGATCTTCCTTTCACCAGTAGCAGCATAAAGTATAAAGAAAACTGTATTTCCAATTGCCCTCTTGTGTGGCTGTAGAAACGTAAGAGAAGATGAAAGGGGTTTGAGTATGATTGATAACATGGTGCTGAAGAAACTGTGGAACTAAGAGACGGGAAGTAACAGGTAACTTTTGGACAGTGCGAGTGATAGCCTTCATTTTGGAACAGGGTTCTCTGTACATGATGGAATAATATCAGCATTTAAGACTGCAGTGTGTGTTGCTGGTAGGTAACACTAAGAGGTTGTCTGATTTTGTTATTGTGCCAATGGTTATTGATTTCGAGTCTGTATGTGGAAATAGAGCAGTGATGAGCAACCGGCAGGGGGCATGTGGCTGGCTGAGGTTATGTATGCAGCCCAGGTCATTTTTCAGGAAAATTTGTAGTCTCCAATCAGGGCAAAGTACACCTTTTTATTGACTTTATGAACTTTGCATGCACAGTTAAATTTGATGAATATTGCATGTTGTAAGAGGATTTGTGTATGTTGCATAGTAAAACACTATGCTGGAAACTGTATGGCAGGAGGAGACAGAAAAATATGAAGTGGTAAACCTCACCATCTCACTCACTCTATATGTTGTGCTGATGATCATAGCAAGTGTTTTTTCAGTCATACTGTATTAGACTGGAATTCCAAGTATTTTGTAATGGATGTCAGTGATGAAGAACAATATTGAGCTGCATATTGGCGTCTTCCTTTCTTACAAAATAATTTAAGTCATTAAATTATTATTAATTGTGATATTTGACTAATAATTAATAATTCTAATTACATTCTTTTAATCACTGAGCATAAAATAAATTTTCTCTGGACAGTAAAACTTGTACAATAAGCATTGGCTTTTAATCCACATGAGGTTTCGAGTTCTTTGTTTGGCTGTTGTGCATGACAGGTTGCTGTTTCTTGATAAGAGAATATACTAGTTAAATTTCATTAGTATGGCATGCTAATTTTGCTACAAGTTTGAATTAGAAATAGGGAGGGAAGACTTCTGGTAATGGATACTTTTGTGCAGACTGGGAGTATTTGGAAGACAAAATGACTGTACTTGTAAAGAACACAGCACAAGTCATGTAGTGTGAGAAGTGTTTAAATTTATATTTATAGAAACTGTAGTATAGAACACACAACCAAAAGATCAAACGTGTATAAGTACTGAAGGAAGCGTACATGATGCTGCCTGTCCCCACTGCAGTGGACTGTTCCAACCATTGCTGAATAGTGTAGCACAAGTCCACTGTGTTGCTTCAGTTTTTTTGGCTGCCAGTTGGGAGGAAGTACTATAATTGACATCATGTTTTTTCACAAGAAATATGTGTGTTCATTTTGTATCTTAGTTCACAAATAAAACCCAGCTTTAGTCTGAAGTGTTTCACCTTGTCCATCCTGACATAGAGGATCCAAACAAAGAACAGTATTCATGGATTTTTGCGGTGAGAAACCTGATAGGTCTGTGACAGTTTTAACACAGTATGGAGCGCATTTTTGTAGAAACACTGATGCAATTGCCATGCGGGTGTTTAAGAAGAATGTGAAGGGAAATGTGTGTATTTAAGACAAGTTGTTGTTGAGTAACCAAAAATGTAAAATTATGGCCATTTTTGGGCGCATTCACAAAATTGCAAAATGCGACTATTAGCTTAGTCATGGATGGCTGTCTGTCCATCCGTCTGCATGGAACAAGTCTACTCCACATGGACAGTTTCGTGAAATTTGGTAATGGAGTTTTTTTTTTTTTTTTTTAAAGAATCTCTTGAGAAAATTCAAGTTTCAGTAAAGTGTGACAAGAACAACCAGTGCTTTAAATGCAGACTGATATGCATTAATGATTGTGTCTTACTTCCCATGTTTCAGACAAAAGTTGTAGAGAAAATCAAAACACACTTTATGTTCATTAACTATTTAAAAATCATGTCATTGATTAGATAATTTGGAAAAATGTTGAAAGAGCCAGGTAGGCCACAGATGGCAAAATGGCACATGCACATTGCATGCTGTGTACCTAAGGCTAATACATGCCCAGTTTATGCATTACTTATTGTTTTTCCAATGCAGGAGTAGTTTCCTCAACAAGCCTCCATGTTACATTATAGGTGCACTGCCATGGTGGTTTTTCTCCTCTGTATCAGTTACAAGATCGTGATGCATCCCCATGAATTTCTTATTGCTATTGGTTGCATGGTGTTTGGCCACCATGATTTGCAGACCTTATGCCACCTGACTGCTTGCTGTTCGATTTGTGAAAGAAAGAGTGTACAGCAGTACCCCAAGCAGCCTGGATACATTGAAACTTGATGCTGAACACGCTTATGCTGGCATTCACCACCTCCATGAAAAAATGGAAAAAGCAGTATGAAAAGGATGAATGATTTGTCTTCAAGGAGGTGGCAGATATTTTCAGTATCTGCTGTAATTAGACATTTTGGCTGTCTTGGTATCTTTGAAAAAGTAGATGTAAAAGTGAATAATGGTTTAGAGCATGAGGTTACATTTTATATTGTACACCTGTAATGTATGTATGTATTTATATTTATTTGTGTGTGTGTGTGTGTAAAATGTTGCCTTTGTATACTCACTCCTTTTTAAGATTTAACTTGACATGTCTTTTCTCTCTTTGCCAGAGTATTTTAAATGAACATCGTCACCTGTCTACTGTTGATTGTCTGGGCCCCAGTGGTGTGTTTAATACAACACTCAGTCAGCAGAGTACTTTGTGGCGACAGCAAGGTGTACGTGTTAGAGAGCACCTGTATATGTGTGATGTGTGTAATAAGTCATGCAGGGACCAGAGTGAACTGAAGAGACATGAACGCATACATAGTGGAAAACATCCATATTCCTGTGATATTTGTAATAAGTCATGCAGAGACCAGGGTGATCTGAAGAGACATGAACGCATTCATAGTGATGAACGTCCAT